>Ga0209123_1000204_pt1 | contig 90842 bp, 94 predicted proteins | sample BarGraIncu00431A_FD_184500 | JGI IMG/M metagenome (GOLD analysis project Ga0209123, IMG submission 184500) | Arctic peat soil microbial communities from Barrow, Alaska, USA - Barrow Graham LP Incubations 004-31A (SPAdes) (version 2) | ecosystem: Environmental > Terrestrial > Soil > Wetlands >... | reverse complement strand
GCGAGAAAGGCAACCGCTGGGTGGAGCGCATTCTCTCACTGAGGCAGACCTGTCGACTACGCTCCAAAAGAACCTTCCCGATCCTGGTCGAGGCGGTTGACTGCTATTTCAAAGGGAACAAGCCAAACCTAACATGGATTGCTCACGCGCATTGACACCCTGTGATCGCTTACTGAGATATCTCAACGAGACCAGTGGACCCGGTCGCGATAAACCTGCACCGGGTCACCGGCAGAGCTGTCAGGTGCACTGATGTCAGGTGGACTATGTACGTGCGTTGGAATTTCTTGCAATGCCATGATGGTAGTCAAGGGGGTAAATATGGGGTTAATGACCGAGCTCAAGGCTGCGGTTGATGAGCTAGACCGTGTGCATACCGGAAGTGGATGCAGAAAAAGGTTACTGAGGCGAGCCTGGTGAAGTGGGCCGACAACTATCTGGCGAAACGGTGGGGCGTGAAGGCAGCTGCCAGAACCTGGCATATAACCAGAAGTGGCCAGGATGTGACCTTCTCCGACCCATTTGAGAAGGGGGCACCTACCAAGAAAACTGTACTGATGGGAGACAAGGTGCCGGGTGCCGTGCTTCCAGGCTACAATGTTTATGCTGTGAGCAAGGCACTCTCATGGCTCGCCAAGGAGAGGAAGGACGTCCAGGAACAGTTGGAGTGGAAGCCACAAATACTTGGGCTTGTCCAGCCGCTGTTGGGAGGGAGTGCATGATGGATTTTTCAGTCAATGTGGACAGGAAAAAGTTTGCGTCTGCCTTGCTTTCCCTGAAAAAGATCACAAAGACCAAGAAGCCATTCGAGATTATTCTCTCCTATCACGACGGATTCCTCCTTGTTCAAGGCATTGGAGGGAGCATGGAAGTGCCTGCCGAGGGGAAGGCAATCCTGGACGTGCATTTACCCGGTTTGGCCATGTTCAAGTTGGCTGAGGTCCTGCCGGAAGTGTCTCCGTTGACACTCGAGCTTGCCGGCGGAAAACTCCGTTTGGGTTCGCTGCTTCTCCCCTGCACGACAGAGCAAAGGAAGCCTTTCCTCATACAAATGCCTGTTCATCCACGCGAGGGCGATTTTCTTTCGTTGCGCTATCGCCACTCGATGAACGAGATAACACGGTCCGGATATGTGAAGCAGTTTCTGGCGGCTGAAAAATATAGAGAATTGTCGATTAAAAAGGCCGTGCAATTACTGGAGCCCTTGGGTGTAAAGGCAAGCGATATCACTTCGCTCGTTGAGCACTGTCTGAAGAAAAATGCAGAGATGTAGGGATTTGTCGATTCATAGGAGGCACAATGTTCACCCCCTCGCACCCGATTTTTATTCGTCCGAGATTAACAAAGCGCTTGTTTTCGCCGATATTGCGCATTTGGATCAGAACCGCAAAGGAACTGAGATCCCATATATTACCCATCCATATGCCGTGGGTACGATTCTGGCTCGTTCCGGATGCCCTGATCCGGTTAGCCTTCTAGGGTAAATGTTTGATCGGGTCCGGCCTCTTCGAGGGTTCTGAACCGATTTAATGATTATTATTAAATAAGCTAAATATTGACAATTACGGCAAATATCTGTAAAAATCTGGCAGGAATTATTTCTCAGTCAAAAAGGGTTTGCCGTGGACGAGAACGATCAAGTGCTTACAATCGATGAACTGGCAATTTACTTGAAAGCCTCGAAATCAACACTATATAAGTTGCTCTCAGAAGGGAAAATTCCTGGGCAGAAGGTGGGTCGTCACTGGCGGTTCAGTAAAGAGGCTATCAATAAGTGGCTACAGACGGCCACGCCAAAAAAATAATATGTATAAATTGAGTACTTGTGAGATTTTTCGAGAAAGGAACCAATGAAATTTGACATCACTCCAGTAAAAACTCTTATCTATTCGTCTCTTAACTCCTCAAAAGGAGCCGTTGTTAATGAGACTTTTTCACTTTTCAAGGCACTGGATACCCCCTTCAACCTAAATGATTTGCGGAGGAAAGTTCTGGATGGAGACGTATTTCAAAAAGGCTCCATTGAGACGAGAAAGAGCATCTGGAAGGCTTTGCGTCATAGGTATCTGATAGTTGCTCCTGAATGGATTGCCGCATCTTTGGTTCGCTCAACAGGATTCGGCATCCATTCCTCCGAATTTCTCTCACTCGCCTATCTCTATTATGCCTTCAGTGATCGCCTGACATTGGAATTCATTCTTGGACCTGTTTGGGAAAAATGGCAGGCGGGTGTTACCACTCTGGATCGCTGTGACTTTCTGGTTTTTCTGGAGACTTTGGTCGCTAAGCATCCGGAAATCCAGAGGTGGAATGACAGCACCAAAAAAAAACTGGCAAGTCAGGCGCTTTCAGCTCTTAGGGATTTTGGCCTGTTGAAAGGGACGCAGTTAAAGTGTATTCAGCGTCCGGCTGTTGCATCAGAAACGGTTTTTCATCTGCTTTGCCTACTTGTCGCTGAAGGCAAAGAAGGGCGTGCGATTTTTGAGTCGCCAGAGTGGCGATTGTTTCTCTGGAATGAGGCTGATATTTCAAATGCATTACTTAACCTTGCCCAAAGGAAGTGGATAAGTTTTGAAAAAGGTGGCTCAACAGTCATCCTTAACCTGATCCGTCGGCCGGGAGAAACGCATGAGCAATGATTGGTCCTGGACAATTCGTGAAGCTATTGAGCGTTTGAAATCCCGATATGAACATATTGGCAGAAAAACCGGTGCTCCGTTCTTGGCGCTGATCTATCCGCCCGAAGTAGAATCCGCCTTTCTGAAGGAATGCAGGACCCAGCTTGGTGCACTCGGCTCTGAATATGATGTTCGGTACGTAGATGTGCTGGAAACCACCATGACTGTAGTTGCTGAATTGGGTGGCGAGAATATTGTGGGGGCGATTGCCGAGCCCATGCCCGGTTCAAATCCTGAAACAGAGCTTGGAATCATGTGGATAAACGCTTTGATTGTAAGCGTGAAGGAAAAGGCCAAACGAAAGGGGACCGAGAAAGGTGTCGTTGTCCTCGAATATATGGCTGCACTATACCCAGCTTCTGGTCCTCGATCATTAATGCAGTCATTGTGGGACAGTGAACAGAGTTCTCTTGATTGTCCTGTCGTGGTGCTTATTCCTGGCACCCTGGTCGAATCCCGTGTTTATTCATACCTGAACCAGCGTGAAGAGTTCATGTATCGGGGTGATATCCTCTAAAGGAGTGAGATTCTAATGTTTATCCGAGATATTTTTGAAACCTGTATCGAAGAAAAAATTGAGCCGGTCATAAAGGTTGGTGAGCGACAGGATGAAAAGAAGTTGGCCGCTGAGATTGGAAGCTATGTTGTTACTCCTACCATTGAGAAATATTTGGACGATTTACTGGAGCACTACACCGATTCGTTTCAAGTTCAGACAACTGAAATTGGCGGGTGGATCTCCGGGTATTTCGGTTCAGGTAAGTCGCATTTAGCCAAGATGGTCGCCCTGTTAGTTGAAAATAGGAATCTTGCCGGCATACCTGCAGTAAAACGTTTTGAATCGCGCATCCCTGCTGACGCCGCCCATCGTGCAGCCATAATTCGCAGCATGGGTCGTCTCGGAAATTGCAATTCGCAGGTTATTGCATTTAATCTGAACACAATAGCCGACAGCAAAAATACTCCACTCCCACGTCTCCTTCTGTCTCAGTATTATCAGTCCAAAGGGTATGGCTCGAATTTTATCTACGCCAGGGTGATTGAGGCTGAGTTGGACAAGCGGGGGAAACTGGAGGAGCTACACACCGTTGCCGAGCGGCTTTCCAAAAAGAGTTGGCCTGACATGATGGGCAATATGAGCTTCTACTCCAGCTCTCTATATAGGGCTGTTTGTGAAGTAGCACCGGAGGTCTTTGCAAAGCCGGAGGATGTTGCCCAGGCGCTTAAAAGCGCTGAAAAAGGTGAACTTTACAACGTCCAGTTTCTAGTTCAGGCTATTCTTGAAGATCTTGACGGACGTCAAAAGAAAACAGGCAAACCGTGCCGACTTGTTCTGGTGCTTGATGAATCTGGCCAATGGATCGAGGACGACGGTGGCCGACTAGCACAGCTTCAAGCCCTGGTTGAAGAAGCTGCCATCAAAGGACAGGGGAAACTCTGGGTATTTGTTACCACTCATGAGGATATGGGCTCAATCTTCCAGAACGCTCGGGTTCTTAAAGGAGATATGAAGAAGATTGAGCCGAGGTTCCGTCACAAGTTGAACTTGACTACTGAAAATATCGAACTCGTTTTGGAAGATCGCATATTTCGAAAAAATCTGACCGGTAAAACAGAGGTTGCCGGGGTCTATAGGGCAAATCCAGGTGTCCTGCGGGATCTTGGCCAACTCAACAATACTGATCAGAAACTTCCGGAATGCAGTGAACAGCGCTTTACTACGTTCTACCCTTTCTATCCATACCAGATTCACCTGATCCCCGAGATCGTGAAAAGCCTGCGCAGTTCCGGTGGCAGGGGTGATCAACTTTCTGGTTCCACCCGAACGCTTCTCGCAATAACCCAAGACATCCTTCGCCAAGGCCGACGCAAATATCTTGATGCTGCGGTTGGTGACATGGTGTCATTTGACGAGCTTTACCACAATCTCTCCGGAGAAGGTGAGGTTAATCCCGATGCCCGCCGCGAGTTGAGTCGAATTGAAGAAGTCGTCAAGGACTCAACACCGCTAACCCGCCGGGTAGCCGAAGTATTGTATCTGATTCGCGAGATAGCCTATGTCCCACGAACCATTGACAACTTGGCAAGACTTCTTGTGGAGCATACGACCGATGACTTGACGTCCATAATCAACCGGGTAAAGCCAGAGCTGGATAAACTAATGGCAGCCAAGATTGTTGCTCCTATTGGTGAAGAGTATGAGTTCCTTACGGGAGAGCGGCGAACCTTCGAAGAGGCGATAGCCACCGCAGCAGTTGACATCAAATGGAAAGATTTGGAGAAAGGCTTTTCTGATTACTTTACTACTGCCGACGTTGTTGGGTTTGGGAAAATACCCTACAAAGGAACAGAGTTCAGCGCGAAGATATCCCTTGATGGTAAGGCTATCACCAAGGAAGGCTACACTGACATTCGCATTTCATCCCCTCTTGCAGCTTTGAGTGGAATGAAAGTGTCAGATATTGAAGACCAGAGTCTGCGATCAGAAGAACAGCAATCGGTTTTTGTCTGGTCTCCCTCTGTACATAGTTTTGATAGTGATCTACGCCGATATCTTGCCATGCGTCAAGTTATTGATTCTTGGAAGGGTGATCCGCACCTCACCGAAGACTCGCGTAAGCTTGCGTCTGAACGGGAGTCAATTGACCTGAAAAAACTTCGGGATAAAGTCGTCGACGGCATCAAGGACGGACTCAAAAACGCCCATGTGATCTTTCGAGGTTCTGGCCGCACTGTCTCGCCTAAACCGGGTATGACGCCAGGCGAATTGGTGCGAACTGAAATTGCTTGCTTCTGGGCAACCCTCTACACTAAATACGACAAGGTTCCGGTCCGGATCACAAACGAACAGAAGGGGATAATTGATGTCCTTACCGGAGGGAAAAGCTTGGGCGAGGATGTCAAGAAGCTGAAACTTTTTGACGTATCAGGGCACATTGATCCACAATCGCCTCTTATCGATGCCATACGTGTCTGCCTATCTACCCGGCAAAGCAAGAATGAACGAACATTGGGGAAGGATATTACCCTTGAGTTTGAAAAACCTCCTTATGGATGGGACCCATGTGCGGTTCGTATTGGCCTTGCTGCTCTTGTGAGGGGAGGCTCTGTCAGGGTGCTGATTAACAAGAAGCCGTTCACCAATCCTGGAGACCCGGAACTCCAAAACGCCTTGCGAATTATCCGCGAATTTGACAAGGTTGAGCTGGTACTTGAAGAGACTGAGTTGGAACCAGATATTTTGACTGAAGTACGAGCGCTGCTCATAAAATTGACCGGTCGAAAAAAACTGGATGAAACTCCGGCTTCCCTATCTCAGGAGATGGACATTTTTGGGACACGTCTTATGGAGCAGGCGTCCAAGGTTGCACTTTGGGCTGCACCAGCAGGGCTAGCACTGTCGGATACTTTTACCGAGGGAAAAGAATCTTTTGAGTCTCTTCTTACTCTTTCAAACCCGATGCACCGGGTAAAAGAGATTCATACCCTTAAAGACAAGCTGGAGGGATATTCAGTTGAAATCACAACATACTCAGGTTTCGTCGATAAGTGGGGTAGAGCTTTCACCGACATGCGAACATTTGCAACGAATATCCGTGCCATCTCCTTTAAACTTCCATTAGGCGGAGCTTGTTCAAATTTCCTTGGAAACTGGGATACAGCTCACAAAGCCACCACGGTTACCCAGAAAGATGTGTGGAAAGCCCTACAAAACTCCCAGGCCGGAGCCAGCCTTGAACTTGAACATAAGCTTGCAGAATGGAAGGCAGCATCCAGTCAACTGCTTGAAAAAGCCTTGGAAAGACTTCCTCAAGACCTAGTAGATAATGATCTTCCGGCTGAACTGTTGGAAGGGTTGGCCGACCCAATTAATAATTTTCTGGCTTCAATAAATTTAGTTAGCGATCCGCTCCATATCGCCCAACTGCTCGACCAAGCGCAAAATTTGATTCAGCAAATGTCAGCCGCCATTGAAGAGGAGAAAAAGAAGCGTCAGCCACCGCCGCCACCACCAAAGCAGTTTCGGCGCATTCGCATAAGTGATGTCCTCAGAAATGGTCGGATCACTTCAATTGGACAGTGGGAACTGGCCCGTGACATATTGAATACGGAAATTGCTCTAGCTCTTTCCGAAGGAAAAGAGGTGGAGATCTCCTGATGGAAGCTAACCTCAAGAAAATTCTCCGTTCCGTAAGTCTTGAACTCCGTCATACCCTTGAGGGGCGTTATGACGAGCACGGTCATTTCCTCTCTGGCGACCTCGAACGTCGGCTTAACGAAATCGGAATTTGGAGAGAACGTCCATCTAAGCCGATAGGGGAGATGCCGCACCTGTCAGTAGAGGATAGGGCTGCCCGCATTGCGATTGATGCATATATCCTCTTCCGAGAAGAGGCCGAGGTGCCGCTTGTCGATGCAGTTGCCGAGTTTGTCCGGGAGTCTGCTTATACATGGGCGAACCGTCTCTTTGCGTTGCGCTGCATGGAAGCCAGGGCAATTATTGACGAGGTTATCCTGCAAAAGGATGTCTACGGCGGTCGCTCTATGGTACATAACCGCTATGCAAGAAAGAACCCCGAGAAATGCACAGGGGCGGATGATGGTCTTTTTGATGTATTATTCGATGAATTTGCTGCACGGGCCAATGAGCTGCCGACACTTTTCGATCCCAAGTCCCCTGCCATAGCTTTGCGACCATCTGTAGCTGCATTGAAACGGTGCATTGCGCTTTTTTCGGGACGAGAGACTGCTCGAGGTCAGGAACCTGCCAGTGATGATGTTTTCAGTGCACCTGACGCTTTTGGTTGGGCGTATCAATACTGGAACTTCGAGGAAAAGGAACGGGTTTTCGAATTAGTCCGCACCCAAAAGGGCGCGAAGATCGAGGGAGCTGACATCATCCCGGCTACTCAACTCTATACTGAACCATACATGGTCAAGTTCCTAGTTCAATACTCTTTAGGAGCGATTTGGTTGGGTATGCATCCGGAATCCAGGCTTAATGAAGGGTGGGAGTATTACGTAAAAGACACTGATCGCTCCCCTGTTGATTTAAAACCAGTCAGGGAGATTACCCTACTCGATCCTGCTGTCGGTTCTGGCCACTTCCTTCTTGAAGGGTTTGATCTTTTTTATTCAATGTATGAGGAAGAGGGCGAACTAGAGACGCCAGCTGAAATATGTGCATCCATACTGAACAACAATCTGTTCGGCATTGATATTGATGGTCGTGCTGTGCAGATTGCAACTGCTGTGCTTTGGATGAAAGCCAAGGAAAAAGCTCCTGATCTAAATGCGTTAGATATCTCCAGTTTCCGTGAACACCTGACAGCTACCAATATTTGCCTTCCAAAGAACAAAGATCATTTGGAAATTTTCTTAAAGAAGCATCCCGAGGACGAACCGTTACGACTTGCATTGGAGACGGTTTTCTATGGGTTAGAGAATGCCCACGAAATAGGTTCGCTTCTTCAGATAGAGGAGCCGGTTGAGCGTGCATTGAAGGCATTGAAGCTTAAAAATGAGATTGAGCAGTCTCCGCTGTCCAAAAAAGAACAGGGGGGGTTTTGGGATACTAATCCCCAATCAGCGCTACCAATTAGTGCTGAGGAATGGAAGGAGTGGAAGCAAGCGACCATTGGAAGGTTGCATGAACATTTTGTGAATGAGTCGGAGAGTGTTGATTTAGTTCAAGCGTACTTTGGTGTATTTGCCAAACTCAGTTTCGGCCTTTTCGAGTTACTCTCTAATAAATATTCAGTAGTAGTTGCGAATCCTCCATATATGGGTTCACATAAAATGGGTAAGGATCTAAACAATTATTTGAGAGTTCATTATAGCTCGTGTTGTCGTGATTTGTATGCTTCATTTATAGCGAGAATCTGTTCTCTGTTATGTTGTAATGGAAAAGCTGCATTCGTAACCATGCATGGCTTTATGTTTTTGTCTTCTTTTGAAAAACTTAGAGAGTTCTTACTAACCAAGGTGACATTGACACAGATGGCTCATCTTGGGACTTACGCGTTTGATGAATTAGGTGATCACGCTCCAGCAACACTCACATGCATTTCAAATGTTATACCTAACGATAGACATAATATTCAAATATTGGATATCACAGAAACCAAAGAGAAAGCATATGGGCTCTTATCGCGTATGAATTGCAAAAGTAGTTGCATTCAGGTTTTTAAAAAATTACCTCACTTTAGATTTTTATATTCACTGAATGATGAAGTGTTGTCTATATTCAAAGAGAATAGTCCACTTGAAATACCAAGTACCTTTGAGCCTGAAAGTGCGATTGTAAGGAGAGGGTTAGACACAGGAAGTGTGCCGCGTTTCTGTAGGTGTTTTTGGGAGCAACCTCAGATTATAGGAGACTGGTCATATTACTGTAAGGGTGGTGACACGAGGAAGTGGTATGGTAATACTACTTACATTGTAAGATGGCATTTAGATGGATTCAGTAGAATTAATTTTATGAGCAACTCTATTGTTCCAAGTAGGGACTTATATCCGCTTGAAGGAATTACATTTTCTCGAAGCTCCGGTACAGGACTGAATATAAGATATCTCCCTAGTGGCACTATTATCGGTTGTGAAGGCCCCGGTATTTTTCATTCTAATAACATTTGGACACTATTGGCATATCTCGCTAGCAGAACTACTGAAGCTATTGCGGCTATTATAAACCCAAGCATGCATTACCAAACGGGTGATGTTGCCTTGATTCCAATACCAAATACCTTATATGAGGATCAAAATTTAGCAAATGCTGCTAAAATCTGTTTTAATCTTTCCAAAGAGTATTACTCCTTTTTCTTGACGGATCCAAACTATGTTCACCCTGTAGGTCCTCACAAATCTCCAAATGATTTAATCGTTAAAATACTAATAAATCAGGCAAGTATTATGGCGTTACGTCTAGCAATTGAGGGAGTTATCGATACATTATCCCTGCAAATAAACGATTTAAGCATGAAAGTAGGTTCGGAATTATTTGACAAAGTTGGTACTTCGACTGGTTGGTTACCTCTTTTGAAAGACTTTGATGACTTGCCGAGTCACTTTAATGATAGACTCCATTCTTTGAAAGACTTAAAATTCAACATTTTTGACGAAATAAAAGAGATAGATGTTCGTGACAAAAACAGTGTTATCCAACAGCTTAAAAAAATATATGAACTAGGCCCTGGGGAAGCTGAAGTTACTGAAAATCAATATGCTTCCGACGAAGAGGATGAGGAAGAGATTGCTGAAAAAACTAGAAAGCCAATACCTCCAGAAACGTTTTTAGAAGAGCTATCCTTAAAATTAGGACTGCATCCATTCTCCATATGTATAATGCTAATCGATGGAATTAAAACGGGCGGATGGCGTTGTCCAATGGAGAGGCAACGAATATCCAATGATTTCATCTCTTCACTTATTCTTCGACTCCTCGGGCATCGCACTTCTAAACAAATTGAAGAAAAAGAAAAAGTTCCTGAATGGGTTGATAAAGATGGAATAATTCCTCTTACTGGTGACTGCGGAGAGAAAACCCTCCTAGAACGCATTCGTGAGCGCATTGCGGAGGAATTTAACGGTGGGAGTTTAAATACCATTGAGCAGGAATTATCTGAAATCACAGGAATTGGACTGGAAAAGTGGATTGCCGGACCATTCTTCAAACGCCACGTATCCCAATTTAAAAAACGTCCCATAGCTTGGCATATTCAGAGTGTTTCGCCTGACTCATTCTTGGGCCGAGGAAAGGTTTCTCGAGGAACCCGATATTGTCCAGCTTTTGCTGCATTACTTTATTACCACAAACTTGGACCAACAACGCTGTTGGATATTCGCAAGTTATACGTGGACAAACTCCGTATCAGTTACGAAACAGAATTTCGTACACTAGAGAGGAATAACCAACCATCTCCAGAGCAGGTATCTCGCAAGATCAATTTGGAATGCTGGATTGAAGAACTGAAGGATTTCGATAAGAAACTCGAGGAGGTGGCAAGGACTGCCTTTGGTCCTGAAAGAATGCGTCCAGCGCTCCACCAGTACGCAGTTGCCGATGCAATGTCGTCTCTTGTCGCCTGCTGGTTGCGACGTCTAACCCAGGCAGTACAATCTGGACCATTGAAATCTTGGCAGGAGACCGCGAAAAGGACCGGACTTCACATAGATTTTCCCCTTTGGCTGCGCAATTCTACTTCACGGCTAGACTTTTTTTGTAGCGCTGTAGGTCCAAAAGTGCCGAACGAACCGAATTTTGCTGTGGACCCTAGGTCTGCTGACTTTGCTCACATCATATCCACCAATGCAGCTGTTATGGTTAAAGGCTCCATTGCGAAGGCATGTGTTAGTTGGTGGAGGGATTTTGACGAGATGGTTCTTCTTCCAATACGCCAAGCAATCACCGAGACTAACAAAAATATCAGGTCTATGGTGGAAGAACGAGAATCCATGGAGTGCTCTAAATCCAGAAATATTGTGATAGAGCGCACCTTGAAGCAACTAAAGGCAATACTTAAGTGGCAAAAAAAAGAAATTTCCGAGAAGACGGAACTAGCTAATACTGTTCGAAGAGAAATGGAGTCTTGGCAGTGTTATGAGTCAGAATCGTGGGGGGAATGGCTAACAAGCCAGCCCTTATTCGACAATTTTGTCAGTTTAGACGGAAAGAAGTCCGCTCCTTCAACCATTGCTGAATTCATTGCTCAAGAGATCGCTTACATTCCAGACATTAACGACGGAGTACGAGTCAATATCGCTCCGTTGCAAAAGGCGGGTCTGCTTGCCGCTGACACAATTGCCGTCAAGGACATTGAAAATGCCATTGCAGACCGGGCCGAGTGGCGGGCTGACGAGCGCCGGTGGTGTCGTGAAGGCAAATTGCAAAGGCCAGGCTGGTGGAAGTTTGAGGTGGATTTATGAGTGATACTTTTCATACAGATACCTTTCGTTCATGGATACGAAATGAAATTATAAGAATTCTCCAAAAAAAAACCTCCTTGCCCCCATTTGTAATCTGGTGTGACCCTGCCGGAGTATGGAAGGAGCTCCTTCAAAAGGCGGCAGAAGACGACATGTTCGAACTTTGGTCTGATGAAACCCATGAGCTGTTGCTTAGAGAAAAGTTTTGGTCAACTCCACGAAGTCCCCGGGTTGTCTGGGTTCCGGTTAGTCGTGATGAGATCACCTATTTCAAGGTTTTTGAGCTGCAAGCTGAAATAGTAAAGGAGATGAGCTTAATTTCCGCCTTGAGCAGCTTTGGGGTGGAAATACCTTCCGATCAGGCCGTGATGCTGGAGCCGTTTCTTCCTTCACATGCCAAGGAGTGGCTGGATTACCCCCTCCAATACTGGAAAGATAATCTTTCAAAGGGGCAAGTGAAAATGTCTCTTGTTGACGATGACCTGTTTCTTCTAGCTTTAGCCTCAGTCGGGAATTCTCTCGATTCCATCATTACCGAAGATCGTTTTTCTGTGTTGAGTCGGCGGGCAGTAGAGGATTTCGGTTTTCCGGCACTTCCAGAGCCAAAGGACAATGTCGGTTTCCCAGGTGTTGTCGAAACAGATACTTGGAGATACCAGTCAGTTGCTACACTTTTAGTTACAGATGCATTCTTAAAAAATTCTTCAAATGCTCCTGGAGATAAAGATAGAATCATTGCTGCCGGGGCTGCACGTGAACAAGCAATGAAATTGCTTACACGCTGGCAGAAGCAGATTGATCTGGTCGAATCCTTTGAACTGCTTGCTATCAAGGCAGATGCTTTAACAACTCTGCCCTATTGGGCTAAAAGCCTTGAGCAGCTTCCTCCTGCCTGTAATTCGCCCTGTGTGGAGTTTACTCTATTCCAGAACGAAGTTGAGAGTCTTGCTAAGTTCGATTCTTTTGACGATTTATCGTCAAGGCTGGAGAATAGAATCCCAGATTACCAATCCCATGCTCAAGGTTACTGGGGGAGCCGGGCTATAAACCGAGTTCATTGGAAACAGGTGCTTGATCTGGCAAAGATGGCTTCGCTGCTAAAAGAATATACGCTAATCGAAAGTGGCTGGAAAACTACAGCTGATGCCGTTTATTGGTTTACAGCAAAAGGCTGGGAAGCTGACCAGGTCGGAGAAGAGTTATTTAGGGAGAATGTCGATTTGGGCGATGGCCTGATTGGCGTCATCAGGAAATTGAGAAAAGCATATTCTCGTCACTTAGACCGGACTAATCAGAAATTCTCAGAGCTTATTGCTAATGCTGGCGTTGATTCGATACATCTCCCCTTTGCAGGTGATGTTATTGGTCCTATAGTTGAAAAGGCTTCCAGTAAAGAACCAGTGGCAGTTTTGATCTTAGATGCATGTCGATATGATCTTGGATGTCGGTTGGCCTCACTTATGAATCAGGGAGAGCCTTCGCAGCGTGCTACTGTGAAGCAGGCCATGGCACCTGTACCATCAATAACTGCCTTGGGCATGCCGTTCGCACTTCCAGGGCTACCATCACACCTTCAAGTTGAACTGAATGGATCACCAGCTACTTGGCGCATTACAGCACAGGGATACCTAGGCGACCTTTCGATTGCTGCAAAGCGGCAAGAGTGGTTGCAAAAAAACTTCAAGCTAAAGGGGAACGCTTTTCTCTCCATAGGGGATGTCGTTGATCGTGAGTCTATTGAAAAAATCAGTTCAAAAACGTTAGGACGGTTAGTTTTTGTGATCGGTGATGATTTGGATGATCATGACGGTAGTCTCAAACCTTTTGGCCTGGACCAAGTTCTGGAGCGTTATGCTCGTGCGATCAGGCGGCTTCGTTCTGCTGGGTATTCAACGGTTGCGGTTGTGACAGACCACGGATTTTTCCATTGGTATCCTGATGCCGATGAGGTGCAACCGAAACCAGCGGGTGAAATCCTCTGGTCATCAAGGCGGGCTATTGCCGGGCATAATCTGACAAATCCTGCGGCCATTGCCTGCGAAGTGACAAAAAGTGCTCTTGAATGTTCCATACCCCGTAGTGTAAATGCCTTTAGAACTTATGGAGGGTTAGGCTTTTTCCACGGTGGGGCAACGCTTCAAGAGATGGTGATCCCTGTCGTAATCGCTCAATGGCCCAAAAAGGCGCAAAAAATTGGTGCGGTTATTAAACCAGTGGTTCAACTCATATCACTGACTCAAAAATTCGATGTTGGTCCATCGGCTGCCCAGGCAGAGTTTTTCGGGACTGTGGACGGGAATCTGCTATCTCGACTTGTTATGCTGAAGATATCAGACTCTGTTTCTGGGAAATTACTTTTTCGTTCAAAGACAAATGTCCCTGTGGTGCCGGGAGGTACATTTCAGTCAATAGAAATGGAGAAAATTGAGGGCGCTGAAGCAAAAGTTGGCGTAATGCTTGATATCATTTTACTGGATGCTGACGACGAAGAAGTGCTAGATTCTAATAAGATTGAATTGAAAATAGAGCTGGATGAGTGGTTCTGAGGAGGAATGATATGGATCAGCCGAAAATGCTCGATGATCTGGACAACAAACTGGCTGCCGCATTCCCTGGACGTATCGTAAGAAAAGACCTGGTGAAAAAGCTCAAGGTCGGCTTCAACATTCCAGTGTATGTCCTGGAGTATCTTCTCGGTAAGTATTGCGCAACAACTAACGAGGAGGAAATTCAAGCAGGCCTTGAGCAGGTGAAGGAGGCCATTGCTGAAAGGATTGTCAAAGGGGACCAGTCTGAATTAGTGAAGGCGCGTCTACAGCGTACCGGATCACAAAAATTGATAGATTTGGTGACTGTCACATTTGATGAAAAGGTTCAAGGAGGCAAATTCTGGGCTCGCCTTGCTACGTGCGGACTGGACAAGGTTCATATTGACCATGACATCGTTCACAAGCATGAGCGTCTGTTGACTGGCGGCGTATGGGCCAATGTTGAGTTGGTATACGATGACAGCATTGGCAATGACGGAGCGATCAGGCCCTTCGTTCTGCACCGTCTAGCTCCAATCCAGATAGCGAGTGCAAATTTCGATGAATACATTCATGGCCGTAGCCAATTTTCGCGGGATGAATGGATTGATGTCCTGCTTCGGTCAATGGGGTATGAGCCACAGCACCCTGATTTTTCGCACAGGCGTAAACTTCTCTATCTTTTACGCCTGATTCCAATGGTCGAGAGGAATTATAACCTGGTTGAACTTGGCCCTCGTGGAACCGGTAAATCTTTCGTGTACCGTGAGATATCCCCTTATGTCATGCTGCTTTCCGGGGGGCAAGGTGGGGTACCTGATCTCTTTGGCTGGAAAAATCGTAAGGACAAACCGGGACTGGTTCTCAAATTCGACATGGTTGCCTTTGATGAAGTGGCTGGGCCGAATTTTAAATCCGAAGGCGACAAGCAGATGTACAAAGGTTATATGGAGCAAGGCTCTTTCTCCCGGGGGGATGATAAAGGAACCCTTTCTGCTGATGCCGGAATTGTTTTCAATGGCAATCTCGACGGGGATGTGGAGACAACGGCACGCATATCTCATTTGTTTTGTGCTCTCCCAGATACCATCCGTAATGACATGGCTTTTCATGATCGTTGGCATGCTTATTTGCCAGGATGGGAAATGCCAAAAATGCAACCAGATTATTTCACATCCCATATGGGGTTCATCTCTGACTATCTGGCGGAAATATTTCACTCAGAGTTGCGCAAGCGTAATTTCACCGACTCGTTCGATTGGTTCTTCTCCCTGGGGAGTCATGTCGAGGAGCGTGATCGAAAAGCGATTGCTAAGACGGTCTCCGGGTTTATCAAGCTTTTGCACCCGGACGGCAAGTATAGCGAAGATGAGATTCAGGAGTACCTTGCATTCGCAATTGAGCTTCGGCGAAGGGTGAAAGAACAACTCAAACGTATGGGCGGCATTGAATACTCCAAAGTCAACCTGTCGTATATTGAAAAGAGCAGCGGACAGGAAACTTTTATTAGTTGTAAAGAGCTTGGCACGACCCAGATAATTCCGGACGGCCCTCTTTCACCGGGAGACCTGTTTACAGTCGGATTCGATCCGACCGAAGGCCGTTATTCTCTTTACAGAATTCAGATTTCTGCAGTTCCTGGTGGGCATCGTTTTAATGTAGTGGGAACGGCTGGGAAGGGAATCAAAGAAAGTGCACGCATGGCTTATGACTATTTCAAGGCTAATGCGCGGAAGATGGGGATCGACAGGGACATAAATTCTTATGACGTGAATATCCAGGTCATGAGCCTGATGCAGGGCAAAGATGCAAATGACCTGGGGGTTGCTTTTTACATTGGTCTCATATCCGCAATACTTGGCCGACAGATTGGTGGCGGCTTGATTATTCTCGGTCAGATGAGCATCCATGGGGTCTTAAGTCGCGTTGAGGGATTAGGAGACAAGCTTCGCATAGCTATGGATTCAGGCGCAAAACGAGTGATGTTTCCAACGGAAAACCGCCGAGATTTCGCTGAGCTGCCCGCAGAGATAATCGACAAGCTTCAAATTGACTTCTATAGCGATCCCTCTCAGGCAGCATTTAAGGCGTTGGCTGAGAACTAAAATCAACCAATCAGGTGGCGCTACCAGATCCGGACGGTGTGGAGGTGTTGCATTTTTACGAGATGTGCGAGCGCTTGGTCGGCGAGAAGGTCCTGCACGAAAATCAGGACATGGATTACTACGACATTGTCATGGAGGACGCGCTCTCAAAGGAACTGCCGGATTCACTTCTTTATGACGCCATCCTGGTGGACGAAGGACAGGACTTCTCCGACCGGATGCTGCAGGTGGTGATGAAGTGTCTGAACCGCAAGACGGACTTCCTCACGGTAGCCCTGGACGAGGGCCAGGACCTGTACGGCCAGAAGCGCACCTGGAAAAGTGTCGGAATCAACGCTAGGTGGCGCATGCGGCAGAACATCATCTACCGCAACACAAGGTAGATCGCTGGCTTTGCCAACCGTTTCCGCTTCGGCGTTCCGTTGCCTGGGCGAAAGAGAATCCACAGCACGACCTTTTTCCAGATCCGCGCATATCAAGCGGTCCCTGTCCGGCCCTCAAGCAGTTCGCCAGCACCGGGAAGGTCATAGATCACGTCACCAAGGAGGTCAGGGCCCTGCTGGACGCCGGCACCTTTCCGCTCTCCAAGATTGCCGTCATGTACTCCATGAAGCGGGCTGAACCGGAGGAATCTCTTAGTGTTCCGGGCCAGATCGCCGTTGCCCTCGACAGGCACGGCATCCTTAACAAATGGCTCTCCGAGGATCACCGTGCCAAGCGATCCCTCGACACCACTGCCAACAGCGTAACCATCACCACAGTCCATAGCGCCAAAGGGCTCGATTTTGCCTGTGTGTTTCTGATCGGGCTCGACGCAATGGAGCCACACAGGAGCAGATCGACAGCCTCGCCTACGTGGGAATCACCCGGGCCCGGTATCAACTGGAAATCCCCGTTGTAAGGAAAAGCCTGCTGATTGGGCGGCTTCTTGTTGCGGTAAAAAGGTTTCTTTTGATCTTTCTGTGACTTTTTTTTGATACACGAAGACATTAATATTTAATTTCATTGTGAGGCATTTTGTGGATGCTGGGCAACGAGTGAGACTTAAAAATGACCCCGGCAGAGTCGGAGTTCTAACTGGGAAGTCACGTGGACGGGCTGCCACGACCTGGTGGCAGGTTGTATTCACCGATGGGCCAACCTACCAACCGGAGTACGAACTTGAGCTGATCTCTGACGACACTAGTGATCCTTTTGCCTTATTGCGAGACGGCCGTTTCGGAAGAATTACCGACCTGCGACGCAATCTTTCCCATATTCAACTCAGCGGCCGTCTTGCGAATATGGTTTACAGCATGGACACCACGAACACCGATTTTTACGCCTACCAGTACAAGCCCGTCCTCTCCTTTCTGGATTCTCCTTCCAATGGCCTTTTAATTGCTGATGAAGTCGGCCTCGGGAAAACCATCGAAGCCGGCCTGATCTGGACAGAACTTCGCAGTCGTTATGATGCGCGTCGGCTCCTGGTGCTTTGCCCGGCGATGCTCCGTGAAAAATGGCAGACTGAACTGTGGGAACGCTTCGGTGTCGAAGCTTCCATTATGGATGCAAAAGAGATGTTGTTCGAATTACGGAAGAACCGAAACGAAATTCCGGACGGCAAAGCGATTATTTGTAGCATCCAAGGGATCAGACCACCCAAGAACTGGGAGGATGAGGAAGGAAGCGGCAATCCTCGCCGAGATTTCGCCAGGTTTCTTCAAGAACAGGCAGAGAATGATCCGATTATAGACCTGGTGATAATCGATGAAGCGCATTATCTGAGAAATCCTGAGAGCCAAACTGCACGCCTGGGGCACCTTCTCAGGGCGGCGACTGAGCACATAGTTCTACTCTCTGCGACACCGATCAACCTAAGGGATGACGACCTCTTCCACCTACTCAACCTAGTTGATCCAGACAGTTTTGACGTAAAGGAGGTTTTCCCTCAGGTTTTAAAGGCGAACGAGCCTCTAATCAAGGCAAGGCAGGCAGCTTTGAACCTAGAAGCCACAGAGGCTGATATCAAAGCTCATCTGTGCCGTGCCGGCAAGCATCACCTACTCGCAAACAACCTTCAACTTGCGGAATTGATAAAGGCCACGTTTCCCGCCGAGATGCTTGCCAGCCGCGCCGAGAGGGTGAGCCTGGCCAATCGTATCGAGAGAATTAACCTTTTACGCCATGCTGTTTCAAGAACACGCAAGGTTGAGGTGACGGAGTGGAGAGTGGTTCGTCGTCCCTATTCGGAATTTGTCGACCTCAACGAGGTTGAATCTCATTTCTATCACACAGTTACCAAGGAAATTCGAAACTACGCACAAAAATCAGAAATCAGTGAAGGTTTCCTCCTTGCCAGTCCCCAACGACAGGTCTCAAGCTGCATGTATGCTGCGGCAAGGTCCTGGGCCGAACAGTGGAATGACTGGTCTGAGCTGGTTTACGAGGATTTAGGAGTTGAGACCGATCATTCAAAGGAATTTGCCCCACTAATCAAGCATTTGTCGCTACATGTTTTGCCTGAAGTTGATTTGGATTCGCTTCGGGAACATGACAGCAAATATGAGCGATTCCGTCGCGTCATCCAGGATTATCTGCAAAAGCACCCAGGAGAAAAGATCGTGGTCTTTTCTTTTTTTCGTGGGACGTTATCCTACCTCGCGGAGCGATTGGCAGAGGACGGAATTAAGGCACAGGTTCTTGTGGGTGGAATACGTGAGACCAAGCAACAGATCATTGACCGCTTCCGCGATAACCCAACCATTAAGGTTCTGCTTTCTTCCGAAGTGGCAAGTGAGGGCGTTGACCTACAGTTCAGTAGGGTGCTTGTAAACTACGACTTGCCTTGGAATCCCATGCGTGTGGAACAACGAATCGGTCGCCTTGACCGAATTGGGCAGGCATCTCAATCAATTAGCATTTGGAATCTTGGTTACAAAGACACTATAGACGAGCGAATATATTTACGACTATTCCTACGACTTAACATCTTTGAGCGAGCTTTGGGCAGCATGGAAGCAATCTTGGGCGAGATGATTACCGACTTGACAACCGATCTTCTGCATCAAGATTTGACTTCCGAAGAGGAGGCTTCTTGTATCGACAAGACTGCTCTGGCGATCGAAAAGATCCGCCAGGATCAGGATGAACTCGAGAGTCAGGCCTCGAACCTTATAGCTCATGGTGGTTTCATTCTGGAGGCTGTGCAGGCTGCGCATGACTTCAAAAAACGGATTACAGACCAGGATCTGGTCATATATGTTCGCGACTATCTCTTCAAGTATTGTCAGGGGTTCCAGTTCCAGCAAGCGACAACTGACCAGTTGCTGTTCGAAATACAACTTCCGCGAACAACTGCTGCTGAATTCGACGAGTTTATCCGTCGCAGACGATTATACGGCCAGACGCGACTCCCGTCAGGCGAGATGATTCGGTGCCATTTTGTTAACAAAATAGCCAAAGGACGGCCTAAGGTTGAACAGATTAGTCAATTTCATCCTCTGATTCGCTTTATTAGCCAAGATTTACAGGATCGAAACGAGGCCTTCTACCCTCTTGTTGCTGTTTCACTTCCTCGTCAATACACTGGAGATCTTCCGACTGGTCAGTATGCATTTGCGGTGAATCGTTGGAGTTTCGATGGATTAAGAGTCGAGGAAGAATTGCGTTCACGGATTTGCAGGCTGGGCCACGACCAGATATTGGATTCTGATCAATCTTGGACGCTCGTTAATACCTCTCGGGTTGAAGGTAATGATTGGCTGTCTGCTAGCAATGAGGCAGACATGGATACACTTGAAGAAACCTTGGAAATTTGTTTGACCCGTCTGGAGAAAGATTATTTGCAGGTCAAGCGTGATCGGGAAATGGGGAATCAGGACCGAGTGAATTTCCAGGTAATTTCGGCGACACGTCATAGAGACCGTCAAATACGAACGTCACGCGAGGTACTCGCAAAATATCGAGAAAGCGGCCGTACCAAAATGATTGCACCCCTGGAAGGCCGTATCAAAAAACTTGAAGAACGTTTTGCTGTCCAGGTTGAGCGTCTGCAAAGAAAGGTACAATTGAACAGCTCTCAAACTGAGGTCTGCCTGGGAATCATAGCTGTAATTTAAGTAAGGGGTGCATCGAAATGGGCAGGGTTATTGGAATTGATTTTGGGACCACTAAAACTGTAGTGGCGGTCATGGAAAACGGACGACCTACAGTAATTCCAGACCGGAATGGGCATCTAACCATGCCATCTTTGGTACTTGTCACTCCAGAACAAGAACTTTTCGTCGGCTGGGAGGCGCAAAATCACCCCCAAAGATACCAGAGCCAGAATATAACGATCAATTCGATAAAACGGATACTAGGCAAGGACGGAGAGAGGACTTGGGGATGGTGGAAAACCCAGCCGATAGAAGTGGGTGCTTTAATTCTTGGTAGGATTAAAATTCTGGCTGAAGAGTACCTGGGCGAACCAGTCAGTGACGCATTGATCGCTACCCCGGCGCACTTCGACATTAATCAGCGATGGGCTATCAAACAGGCGGCCAAGATCGCAGACATCAACGTCTTAAGGTTAGTGAACGAGGCAACAGCTGCAGCCATTACTCACCGAACTGTCAACAGCAACCATGAAGCTAACATCCTCGCATTTGACTTCGGAGGTGGGACGTTAGATATTTCAGTTCTTAACATTGGTGAAAGGGTCTGCGAAGTAGTGGCAACTGCCGGAGACGGTAGGCTAGGGGGAGACGATTTTGACCAGGTTATTTGTGACTACCTGTTTAAATCAGCACAGAAGCAATTTGGAGAATCACTTCAATTCGACCAGATACAGTCTACTGTTATTCGTGAAGCTGCATGCCAGGCAAAAATTGATTTGACCGCAGCAGAATCGACTCATATTCGTTTGCCTGGGTTCTTGCGGTCCACTTCTGGTACGTATCAAAATCTTGATGTAGCACTTGATAGGCGGGTTTTCAACGATTTGAGTGAACAACTTCTGACACGTACAGAAAAGCTGTTGCGGAAAGCTCTCAGTGAGGCACAAAAAAGAGGTCCCATCAATGCTGCACTGCTAATCGGTGGGAGTAGTCGAATCCCTGCCGTTAGAGAGATTGTCCGTAAAGTTGTCGGGCGAGAACCACAAGGTGGAGTTGACCCCGATACTGGCGTTGCACAAGGTGCAGCAATCTTGGGTGGTATTCTTAGAGGTGACGTTAATAATATACTGCTCTTGGATGTGTTCCCAAACGTGCTGTCTGTTGCTGGTGCTGATGGACTGCTCCTCCCGTTGATAGATAAAAATACTGGTACTCCAACCCGTAAATCCAAGAATTTCACTACCACTAAAGATAATCAATCTGAGATTTCATTCAGTCTCTATGAAGGTGAAGGGGTCTTCATAAAGGATGATGTTTTAATAGGTCAAGTTACTCTTTCAGGAATTCCACAGGCCGCAAGTGGTGAACCCAAAATAGAAGTAACTGTAGATATTGATGCCAACAATATTGTTAATGTAACGGCAAAGGATTTAGCCACTCTTAAAAATGAAACTGTTACAATTAAAGCACCATTCCAACTTAATTCAGCACAAGTAACTGTTATGACAAAAAAAGTTGCACAAGAACTACATAATATCAAGGAAAGACTTGTCAAACAGGAGAAGATTTTTGAAATAGAATGGTTGAAAGATCTTAATCAACAGTTGGCGAGCAAGATTAAGAGCCTCCTTGACTGCAATACATTTAACCCGGGTGACAACAATCTTTCGATTTTGGAAGCGGGAACCAAACTCGCCGCGGACTACCTAGAGCAGGGGGCAACCGTTGACCAAATGAAACAACTGCTGTATGACATTCAGCATGAGTTGCATAAAATCCTCTCCGACCAGAACGTGGGCAAAGTCTCACCTCTTGCTGAAGATGCATTTTTATCAGTTTGGGCATGTAAGGCCGCGAATCAGTTGAATTCAGATGAAACTATTTTGGCCGCGTCGAAAGAATTCGCTGATCATTATGATGAGGTTATTGGGTCTGTTGCTGAAATTTTAGCAACAGGATCCGAACGATTGAGCATCTGCAATATGACATTTGCTCGATTCGAGAAGACACCCAGACTAATGCTTTGGTTCGCCCTTGCTTTAGACCATCTTAAAGTATCATTCGACTTAGCCCGTTGGATGACTTGTGTGACAAAAGATGGCACACTGCAGGCATTGCTCCTTGTTTTGCTCTTTAGACGTCTTAGCAGCGATACTTCACCGAATTTGCGAGTCGCTGCAGCGCAAACCCTGGTGAGAATGACGGTGAATGCTTGTGTTGAGTCGATATTCACCCGCCTTGTAGCAGAGACGGATGACAAGGTAATGGCTGCTTTCAGGGAAGGCCTTGACTTGGCGACCGCTGAGACCTTGTATGGATGTTTCAAAAAAGCCGACCTTCGGACACAAACCTTTTGGAAATCATGCGACCATGGCAAGACGCGGCTGAAAAAAGTTCTGTTGGATATTCTACCCACAAAGGAGGCCAACGAACAAAACTGGATTATGGGAATACTGGCAGAATTGATAGACAGCGAAGGCTTGCCAACAATTTTGACCTTTCTGGGTACCTGCAATGATAAAGACCTTTGCTGCAAACTAATTTCAAACCTTCCAAGAATGAAGGATGATTCGATCGTTGCCCCCTTGCTAGAGTTTATGGGCGGTGAGGAATCCTCGATCAGCGAAGTTGCAGGAAGGGCGCTGTCGGTGTATTTTGAAACCTTGCCGTTTGCGTGTAGCCGATTCAGTTCTCTGGCTTTTCATGTTTTCAGAAAAGGGCACCCCCTTTCTTGGGGGGAAAGAGCTTTTTTGTGGCGTCTTGCCGGACAGTACCCATCACTACGGAAGGCAATCGATATGCTTCGTGAGAAAGGAAGGGCATGATGGATAAACCAAGCTTCGATTGGGTTCGTGAAAAATTGGAAGATCTGTGCACTATGATAGATACAAGCCTCTTATCTCTTCTTTTTGAACCAACATGGGAGATTTATGAAAAATTGGCAACCGGAGAGGATGAGGATCTGCAACACGTAAATAATCTCATCGGGCAGCATCTATGTCTGCCCTATACTCCAGTGGTCCGTTACGAATGGGGATTGAAGTTGTCGCATGAAGCTATCGGTGATATTCAACGGCCAGGGTCTTCGGTTAGCGTAATCAGGGTACCTTTTTTCTGCGTCGGAAAACCGTACCTAATCGGTACCGTTTTGGCACACGAGATGACTCACCAGTGGCTATTCCTGAATGGGGTTGGCTACGAAGACCAAGATATGAACGAAAAACTTACCGATTTGGCGTCATTTGCCCTCGGGTTGGGGAAGCTTATGTTGAATGGGCTTTCAGAAGAGGCATGTGGTTTCGATTGCCAAAGCTTCGTTCATGGGTACATAGAGCCAGATTTGATGCTCTATGCATATGGGGTAATTAATAAATGTAACGGCGTAAGTCTCCGCGAATCAACAAAATTTCTCTGCCAAGATGTGGTCCCTATGGTGAAGGAATCCAAGGTTATATTGGAATGCTAATATTCATGGGAGGGAAGTATGTCTTGGCTTGATGCCATCCGCCGTCTGCTTGGGCTACGTAGCTCAGATGAGGCTTCACCTTCAACACCCAAACCTTTAGAAAAACCGACACAGGCCAAGACTGAAAATAAAAAGACACAATCAGGGACAGATCAGCAATCAAAAAAAAAGGGAAATCGATACCCTCTCCTCACAGGAGACATGACGCAGTTTCCAGATACCTCATCTCATTCCCCGAAGCAACTTCTGACTATCGGCCTAGACTTTGGAACCGCATTCACGAAGGTAGTCATTGGTGAGACACGTACCAGCTACGCGGTACCTTTTAAGTTCCGAAATCTCGAGAATCCTTACCTGCTCCCTTGTATCCTCTATATTGACCATTCCGGGAATTGCTCACTGCAGCCGATGGGGGAAGGGGATCAAGTAGTTACCGATATGAAAATGAAGTTGCTGGACGGAACAGCTGAGCACCAGGACTTGGTTCGAATGGTTGCATTTATCGGCTTAATACTCCGACATACTCGTTTATGGCTTTTTGAAAACCAACGGACTACCTATGAAGGGCGATATCTCGATTGGTATGTGAATGTCGGCGTCCCTACCGATTCGTACCACCACGAAACCCTTGTTAAGACGTATCACAACATCATCATGGCAGCGTGGGCGCTGAGCGTTACACCAGACCTTGTATCAATCCATGCTGCCAACGAGCTACTCTCTTGTGTACCGAATGGTAGATATGTGCTTCCTGAAAAATTCGACAGTTTGCGTGAGCACCTCATTCATGAGGAGGCTTTTGGCTTATTCCCTGAATTCGTTGCCCAGGTAGTAGGTTATGTCCGGTCCTCTCTGCGAAAACCAGACCTACATTTAATGGTGGACGTAGGGGCTGGCACTGTTGATATCTCAATATTCAATGTCTATGAATCAGAGGGTGATGACATCTTTCCCATATTTGCAAAGGCGGTCAAGCTACTTGGAACTCATTTTCTGATGACACATCGCAATAGCAGAATACCGGCAGGTGCAAAGATCAACTGGTCAGTGCAAGACAGAACACCATCACAAACTGAATTTTCGCAGGCATGTAGGATTCAGTCGAAACAATTGACCGTAATTGATAACGATTTTATTAAACAGTTGGGAACCACTGTACGTGATTTGCTGAAGTATACTAAAGAGTTCCGATATCCATGTTCTCCCCGTTGGCAGGACGGTATTCCAACATTCCTATGCGGGGGTGGTGCGAGAGTGGACGTATACTCGGAAATTATCAGGAGATTCGAAAACAACAATCACGCATACAAGGTCAGAGTCGAAAAGCTACCACTGCCTCAACGACTAAATGCACCTGAGATGTCAGAAAACAGCTATACCCGGCTATCTGTGGCCTATGGTCTCTCGCACAATGCAATGGATATCGGTCGTATAATCCAGGCAAATGATATCTCAGATGATCGGACTCCGCCCAGAGATCCCGATCCCTACTCAGGGAGATACGTAAGTAAGGATGACGTCTAGCAAGCAAAAGCCAATCGGTTTGAGGGGCCGCTATTGAGCAAGGCGGTTGGCGATTCCCGAACAACCTTCTATCGGTATCTTGTCGTGTCAAGCAGAACGGTTTTCTGAGCCGGAGATTGGCAAAAAAATAAACAGCCAAAATGTCACGAAATTGCCCGATTGAGGCAAAAACAGGTGCATTTTATTGCATCAGAAGGTATATATGTAACGTAATGGATGGCGTCAAAACCTGTAGAACCCCGGCAAATCAAGCTGTACAGTCAGATCGCCAACGGTACGGAAGAAATCGCAGCTCAGGCGGGGACTGCTGCCACAGCGGGTGAAGAGATGTCAGCCAACGATATCGCTCAGACCCTGCCAAATCCGAAGTTTGAGGTAGATATTATGGAGGAATTGCTCAAGATTTTTTCGAGCGGCCTAGTCGGCGGAGTTTTGGGCTATCTTATAAAGGCTCAGATTGATCACCGTTTGGCGATCACCCGGATTCATGAAGCCGCGAGAGTTTCTGAGTTCAACAAAGCCTCTTCAGAATTCAGAGGAGCCTTTGCCCCAGCAATTTTTAAGTTTAAAATTACAGCCGACGGCAATCAAATAGAAAAAATGCTACGGGAAGAACTTATCCCCCAAGGGATTGCCATTGAAAAATTCCGTCCGTTCGTTAAAGATAAAGAGGCCTATCAAAAAGCTTGGGAAGACTATCACTTGTCCCATGTAAGGATTGGCGTTTCGAGTGTATACTTCCTTGACTATGTGATGGGTGATGATCAAGAACGTTTTTTATTATTCGAGAATAGAATTAATGAAATATTGAAATTTTCAGAACAGATATAAATTTTATTAGTTGATGTCCTGAAATATTCAACTGGCATTTTCTCCGATAACATCCTCATAAATAGATGCTTTATGGATAAGGTGGGTGCCAGAACCATAAGCCTTTAGAATTTCGAACTCTTCGTCACTAAGAGTGAAATTTTCGGAATTTTCTTGCATACGATTCACGTTATAGCGCAATAAGAACCGAAGATTGCCCATCCAGTAGACTCTGTCGATATTAAGAATTTTTGCCATAGTCCTCCAAATATCCATCTTGGAGTCTTCGTCAAGGTTGCTATCGACAGGAATGTAATAGTCCCAAAGAGCTAATGCTACTGTACCATCGAGACCGATACGTTCATCGTTATCTTCAATGGCTTTGGCTTCTGCCAACTCAACTCTTTCAAAAATGTCACTAAGGCCTTCACCCCAGGAAGTTCTTAACACCTCAATTATATTGCCTCTCACGTTTTCCGCATACTCTGCCCCATAGAGATCTTTTAGCATATCTAATGAAATTTTGAGTCGGATTGGCAAAAGTGCAACATCAATAAAGTCTTTTTGTATTGGCGTTAGTTCGTCTATTACCGTGGCCATCTCATCTCGCCACGGAGAACCCTCAATGTCTTTCAGACCATATGCAAGGTAAAGCGAAAGGTTTCCTGAATCCGATCTTGGTTCAAAGGGGAGTACGTTTTCCTTATTTTGAAGAAGACCATAATTTACAAGTACGTTACGCGCACCACAGTAATCACGTGCAACTGACATAAGTTCTTTTCGTTCCTGTGGGGTTAAGATATTCCACGCTACCAAGTCCGGAGCCGAGACAAGACCTGCCAAGATAAGTGTGGCATTGGACTCTCCTGCCCTTCTTCGGTCCAATATCAGTGCCCTCAGGATTGAAGGCATATTGTCTTTCTCCCAATCGTCAGTGCTAAAAAATTCTTTGAAGGTTTGAATCATTAGACCTGAAGACGGCTCAACAACTATGTCAATAACATCTGAACCCTTTGCACCTGCCGCCTCTATTTTCCAAGCAAGAGAACCTCTGCCAAACTTACGGATTGAATCAACCATACCCTCATTGGCATTACGGAAAGCCTTTAGACCATCGGGATTCGGTGCTAAAGCTTTTTCGGTGTCCTTAATGATTGATTCAAGAAGTTTCATGGCGATTATTCGTTCTTCCTCAGTAACATCTATATCGAAATATGAAATGTCAAAAAGCCGTTTAGTTAAATCCACCCCTGTACCTACAGTGAAGATACCAAGATGTGTGCACTCATTGCATATTTCCGCTATATTCATCGATGCAATATCAACTGTATGCCCATTATCCACAGGTTCTGAATCAAGGCATTTATCTTGTTTTTTGGCAAGAACTGATTTGAAAAATGTACCCAGACCCATAACCACCCCTTTGCTATTTATTGCTTTTCCCCTGTCAATAAAAGGGAGACTTTAAATGCACACTTTGGTAAATACCACAGGTCGGGAATATTAACAAACCCTATTTGTGCCACGACTGAAGCCTGATTATGGCCAGCGGGAAAGGATTAAGAGCGGATGGATGGAGGGCTAAATCCAAATTATTTCGGATGGCTTCTTATTTATCAATCTTTAGGTGTAGTCCAAGGCCAGTCTGTCTGTGCGATGACAATGGAGGCTCGGTCACAGCCCTTTCAAAGGCTCCGCGGTCGCCGACCAGGACAACCTGCTTCTCTGCCCGGGTAATAGCCGTGTAGAGCAGCGTTCGGTCCAGGATCCGGCTAGATCGGCGGCGTCGATCTCCTGCGAAACACTATCAAAATCGATAATTAAGCTGTTGGTCACACTAACGACCCTGCCTAAAGACCCGTTGAAAAGACCGCGTTCGTAGTCGTTGATTAACCACAAGGCAGGCTCGACTTCAGCAAAGCCATAGAGTTGAGCTTGGTCAGTTGTTTGGGTGTCATGGAAAAAGCTGTTAATGGTCCTGACCCCGGCAGGCCCTTCTTGATGGCCCCGACCACCTGGCATGAGCCATTCCCACCCAAGTCGTTGGCCACATCATAGATACGTTCAAGGATCTCATCTGGGTCCTAGGGGACAGGCACCGTCTAACTCTGTTTTGGATGCAAAGGGACCGGCATCTGCGGAGCCAGTCCCCCCCGCGCTATCCCAAGATGGATCCGTTCGCCTCGCCCATTTGCCGGGGGATAGGGCGGAATGAGGTTCTGGCCAGCAGTGGGTAATAAAAAAGCCGCAAACCTTGTGGGGGTTTGCAGCCTCTTTTGAAAACAGGTTTCGATTCAGAACCCATATTGTTTCGCTCCCCACCGCACCAGTACAGCCCTGTCGTGCTCAGGCAGCCCGACCTGGCCGGCCATGATACCCTTTACCACCCGGTCTCCTACCAACCAGTCCAGCCGGTTCCCGTGGAGCATGAAAAAGTACCAGGCGAATGGGTACCCTGCGTCCTTATCGAACTTTTCAAGGACGGCCATGAGGGAAAAGATGGATTGGTGGTCATCGGCATCGACCTTGGGTAGGTCATCGTGGCGTATCGTCCACTGGGGAATGAAGCCCATGTCCCGTTGCCCCTTATAGACGTAATCGCGGAGCTGCAGCCACCAGTGATCGCACAGGCGGTGCCCGCTCTTGCCGGCGCTGCTTTCCTGCCAATCGTACAGGAACCGGACTTCCTTCATCGGCCGGTCGAGCCAGTCGGGGTCGATTTCGAGGTAGGGCACTTCCTGGATGGTAGGCTTCGGTTGGTCGCCACGGATGATTCGGACGACTTTAGCCTCCATTCCCGGGAGATCGGCGGCCCGCTTCGTGCGGTCGAGCTCCACCATCGCCTGCACATGGCGCCGGATGTTCGTCAGCTTGCTGAACTCGTACTTCCAAGGAGACAGATCCTTCAGGTCGGGCGGAGTACCGCAGGAGAAAGGGTCGAGCAGGTCGGCAAGGTCTTCAGGCGGGAAACAGGAATCCATAAGGTATCGGTCAATAACCTCGTGGCTCGCATGGATCTCGAGCTGCAGGAAGCCATCAGGGGACCCGGATGTCGGCACGGCGATGATGATTGTCTCCCCCTTGATAGCACTCACGACGAGTTTCTGGTGCACCAGTTTCTCGTAGACGGCGAGGGCGTCGTCGCCGGCCGCATGGAACTCATCGGTCAGCCATTTGCGGTAGTCCTCAGCGACCTGGTTGCCGTCGGCATCCACCGCGCACCCGCGGTCGGCCCTGCTCCATTCGCCGCGCACCGTAGCCAGTTGGAAAGTGGAAGAGGGGTAGCGCTCCTTCAAGGCTGCGAGCAGGGGACCGTGGTCAGGTTGGTACTCTGCTGTCGCGGCAATCTTTGTTATTACGTCGATGTTTATGATCTCGGCCATACCAACCTTCCTACTTTCTGTAATCGAGTTCCTCGATTGCCGCCTCTACATCAAGGAGGGTAACCGTATGAGCCTTTGTGTATGCAAGCGGAGTTACAATGTAGAAATCATGAAAATCTTCATCGATTATTGTCAGGGCAGGTTCCAACGTTTCGAGAATTTTTTTGACTTCGGTAACTGGAAATGGCAAGTCCCCCTCTTCATCCTGGTTCACGAGTCTGTCAAGAACGAGTTCATCGTAAGGGATGTGAATCACAGCATTCCCGGCAGGTCGATGGCAGTAGAGGTGATGAACAAGATGCGCTAAGTTTTCTGTATCCCGTACCATAATTTTTCCCTTTATTTGGTTTGGAAGGTTGTGAGCGGGCAATGACTATATCGTGAGGATCTGCAACCCTGGGATGTCTTTAAAATCCCGCAAATTGCGGGTCAGGAGCGTGAACCCCTGCTGAATCGCCTGACTGGCAAGCCAAATATCCTGAACCCGAGGCCGATGGGTTTTGCCACTCAACTTCAATTGGGCAGCAAGGGAACCAAATATTTCGCCAGTAGTCTCATCAATTCTCAAAACCGGCTTTGTCCGTATCCTGGCAAGAGAAGCCAACCGCTGCTGGCGCATTGCTGGCGTTGCGGCGCATTCGGCACCGAATTTCAACTCAGCAATGGTCACTGGTGAGAGGAAAACCGGTTCGCTTCCCGTGACGGCTACGATGTCTTCGGGTGCAAGGCTCCCCTGCTCCACGTCTATCCAAATGCAGGTGTCGATCAGGACTCCCATGGATCACGCACCTCGTCGGAAATGTCGTCATTGATGCGACTATCGGCGAGCCAGCCTTCTCCGGCTTCAGGCGGCAGAGTACGGTACAGATCACCAAAGGCTTCGGCTGCGGTCATGGTTGCTGGCCCGGGTATTAGGCGAGCGACGGGGGTGTTATTCCTGACAATCAACAACTCTTCGTGCTGAAACTCAACCCTGTTGAGCATCACTCGAAAGTGTCTAGAAAAATCGGTAGCCGTTACTACCTTCATGGTATCCTCCGATAATCAGATAATCTGATTATACTGTACACCACAGGTAAGTCGGAATCAAGCGGAAGATCGGTCCAAGTCTCTCAAGCAAACGGGTTTTTGACTACGCCCGGCTTAATCAGTTGCACCTTCTCCGGGAGATCTCCGTTCGCTTCGAGCTTCGAGAGGAGCTTCACAACATTGGCGAGCAGGGGATGCAGTTCCCTGGCCATCTGGAGTCCTTCCTTGTCCTTCGTTAAATCGAGACTGCCATACATGGCAATCCGGTCCAGCCGATTCTCAATTGTGAGCTTGCCAATTTCGATGACAGTCTCCTCGTCAGCAAATGGTTCAAGTTTTTCCATTATTCGGCCCCTCCTCCGTGAGATTGGCGGTATGGCCTCGGCACCGGCAGCCGCATGCTACGATTCTTTACCTGGGAGGAGAGGGCGGGGAAGAGATTAATGCCCGTCATCTCCTCAAGAGCCGCAATAGAGATCACGCGGTAGTCCATACCTGGTGCGTTGGCTGCGATATAGGCGGCTGCTTCTCCGCGCGCGGGGTCGTATATCGCTTTGAAAAGTCCGGTGGGTATCATCACCCGCCCGTGAAGAGACTTGAGCTGGTCGCCCTGGAACAGCGGTCCGGTTATCACGTAGAGTTCACCGCGGCGCTTGGCCTCGGTACGTGTGGCACTCTCAATTCCCTCCCAGAGGATCCTGTTGTTGTCGGGATCCTGCGGCACCATGTTCGAGAGGAGGAAGCTACCATCCTTGCCAGAGGCAGTGTAGGCGTCTCCAGCGCAGTATTGATGCCCCCGGTCATATCCGCTGCGGGCGTAATCATGGAGTTCGGCTCTCTCGTCAGCCGGGAGTCGGAGGTCTGGACGGAAGGAGTTGGTCCTGGGAAGTCCCTTGGCTCTCTGAAGGTTTTCCCTGGTCATGTGTTCGGCGGCGTAGAGCGGGGTCCTGGTGAGTCCCGAATGGAGGACGGCGTAGACCTCGTTGCAGAGCTCCCGGGTCTTCGGGGAGAGCTGCTCGTTGATCAGGTCCGGCGCCACCCCGCCGGTGTAGAACTGGGGGCAGGATGACTGGCCGGCCGAAGCGGGGGCGGCTATCACGTTGCAGGCTAGGTAAATAGCCATTAAAAAAGCAAGAATCCGATGTTTCATATGGTCTCCAGGTATTAAGACTCAGTTGGCCACAGAATAGCGGCGTGCAATTTTTTTAATCAAGAGGAATCTGGGAACCATTTTGTCCTCAGATTCAAAAAACATTCTTGTGATTTCAGCCAACTCTGCAGAAGTGAACTCCACGCCATCCCCTATCATGTCCTCAACGAGTGAGATGCTCTTGTCGAGGCAATCACACCAATCCCGTGATATTTCCGCCGATCGCTCGTTTTTTGATTCCCCTATTAAATGAGAATAATCGAACCCACCACTCCGCAATTCTTTTGAAAATCGGTTAAATTCTTCGTGGGATACCGGTTCTTTCTCCCTGGTAAGCCGGAGAAAAATATCTAATAACTCCCTTTGGGGGTTCGTCAAAGCCTTTCTCTGGGGCGCAGTCATCTCCAAAGTCCCCCTAATTCCGCAAAGGCTCCATTCGGATGCCGTTTAGCGAATCTCGTCATTTCGGCCAGATTAGCAGCGGGATCAACACAGGCTTTGGCACAGGTGGCGACTACATCCCGGTAAATGGCCAACGCCACCTCCCTCTGCCCATGAAAATTCATAAAAAGTTTGGAGTTGATCGTCTCGGCAACGGCTGTCCCGCGGGGGATCATGATAATATTTGGCTCGCCACCACACGCACGGAAGACTAAATACCTCCAACTGGGATCAGCAGGTCCCTTAGCAGGCAGCACTTCAATGGACTCCGCGATATCCCCTCCATGTGAAAGATGCTCATATGCGCTCTCAATGGCCCGCGGCGCGTGAGCAATCAGCACGCAAGGGCCGGTGGCTTCATACTCGTTATAAGCATTGATCCCAATACTGAGCAGTGGCAATAGGCTCGCTCTCTCCAACTCCGAAAGCTGGACGCGTCCTGCCAGGAACCACTGAAGCTGACGAGCCGTGATGCCAGCCCTCTCAGCTATCTCGCCTGGCTTATTCGGCCAAGACGACACCATGATCTTGGTTATTTCAGGTGCATTATCATACTCTCCCTCGGAGTCCCAAAACTCTTCTGTGTCAGGATTAGTGCCCTTACCGGACAAAAGCCATTTGGTACCATCCATGGTGCTGTCGTAAAAATATCGAGCGGTGCTGGGCGGCAGGCTCGCCTCCCAGGCGGTGAGCCAAGGGCCAGGCGCCCAGGCAGGTTCGTCTGGCAGGTCAGTATCGACAGTCTTTACAGGCAACGCCACCCATAGGGCGGACCTTTCGACAACACTTTTTTTGCTCGCCGAGGCCCAATGCTTGAATTCTTGGTCGGAATGATGCGACGAATGAGCCGCCTTGCAAAGCAACGCCAGTGTGGTGATAGGCACTTCACGGCGATTTTCATACAGACTGAGTTCGCGTGCATTACCCTGGGCGCTTCGCAGCGCCGAGGAGAAATGTTTATCGTTCCCATCGGCAATAACGACCTGGGTGCCTATTTGGGCGAGCTTTGCGGCCAGGCCAGGGCTGGCATCTGTCACATGGCGGTTGACCATTAGGATGTCCGGGTACCCACGCAGACCAGGTGCTGTCCTCCAAGCTTCCTGCAGTACACAGCAAAATGACCGCGGTTTATCGGCAGGGGAAAAGGTTAGCCAATTGATAGGAGTGCCGGCCACGGTGACCCCGTAAAGGATAAGAGGCTTGAGACCGTAGCTCAAGGCGTCCTTCAGGGCAATTGGGTCGCGGACAATGACGATCCCGTAATTCGGATGGGTAAATATGTGTTTGGCGGTCGCGACATAGAAATAGTGTTCGCGCGGGAGAGCAATCTTGTCAGATAGTGGAAGGCTCAAGTATCTCTCCTGTTCTTAGCTGGAAACAGCTGCTCGAAAGAGCCATCCAGTTCAAGCCCTCTCGGGGTTTTCACTCCTAGCCAGGCAGTCTCGATGATTTCCGTATCGGCTTCTTTGCTCGTCGTCTCAGTATCGAAAATTATCGCTTTCAACGCTACCTCCCTTGGCTACAAGACGCATCGCATCTCACGAAGCGAGCCAGCGCGAGAACATCGGGTCTACCACTCTCCAAATGTGATCTTCCCCTTCTTCGATGTAATCAAGATTCTGTAGTTGCTTGCTCGAGTGTGCGATCCCGGTCGAGGAGCCCAGATCGTGCTTACGGCCATAATCCGTGGCCATCAGCTTATCGGTCGGTTCTTTCGCCAGAGCGCGGAGCAAGAGCCTCTGCCGCGGCGGGAGCGCCCCGAGCCACGAATCAAACAGATTGTGATCGTCGGAGAGCAGCGCCCGAAACCCTGCGAATATATCATCATCCGTGACTTCCGCCACAGACTGTTCAAAAACGTGAAAACTGAGTTTGATCGTGTAATGTGGGTGACAGGATGCCAGGGAGACCAGGGCCAAGGCAGATTCCGCCGAGAGCTTCTTGCCTCCTTGCGCGAACAGTCCTACCAGAAACGGCACCAGTTCTTTACTGGGGAGCTCCGGCAGTTGGAAATTCAGCGAGCTGTGAAAGAAGGGCCGCTGCTCGTCATTGAACATGTTTTGCAGCAGGCGCCGCCGGCTGCCGACGTAGAAGTGTGATGCCCGGTACTGCTGGATGTGGGTTCGCATGATCGCTTCGATCTTAGCCGCATCAGGGAGGGCAACGATCTCCTGAAATTCGTCGAAAACCACGTTGACCAGGCAGTCCGATTCGTTCACGAAGACCTGCAGCTCCTTCATGATCGCTTCCAGCAGTTCCATGCCGGTCCTGCCAGCAGCAGCCTCCGCGATAATCTCTACATTCGTACCATCCGCTGAGGGTCGGATAACCACCCTAAAGGAAGTAAGAACGCGGATAGCCTTTTTCCACAGCATTTCGTGTCCATGGGTAACCTCATAGACCGCCGTGGCCAACTTAATCGCTACCTCATTCACCGAGCCCACGCCGCTGAAGTCAGTGAAAATGGTAATGGCGCCTTGGGCGGCCAGTCTCCGCTGGACTCGCCTCACCAAGGATGTTTTCCCGAACCGGCGCGGCGCGTAGATGACGACATCGTTTTTAGATTCGGCCATCCTGACCAGTTCCGCGATTTCTTTGACCCTGTTGCAGAAGAGATGATCTGCTATTTCGGGAAGTGCCTTTAGGTAAAAGGGGTTGGTCGACACGGGGGTCTCCTTTTGGCTCGCTCAGTTCGTTTCGTCTGTTTTTATCATAGGATAGGAACTAGCATGCGTCAACAAATATTCCTATCATATAGTTACTATTATATAGTTCCTATTGTATAGGAATTTATGTTGACAGCCACCACCCGTCACGTAAGATGGAAACAGGAGCACGGCAGGCGAACGGAGGTTTTGCGTGAAAAAACGAAAGGATAGCTCGATAGGATCATCGCCTCCCCCAAGCATTGCAAAGGCCATTGTCGATGCCTGGAACGTGCGGCATGATATCGGGGACAGGATAACGTACATCACCGACAATGGTGAAGCCGTAAGTACCACCATCACCGGGAGGTGCGAAATTGTGGCAAACTGCCGGGTCGCCCGGGTCGCGGCCAAAGACGGCTGGTGCTGCATCGACAGGCTGATCAGTTTCTAACTGACACAAAACACGAGGTAGACATGAATCCCTATGCAGTTGAAGAGATCAATAGCGATAACCGGCGTCCGGGTATGAAGCACCAGGAAGGCTTTCTGGTGAGATACCGTCCTCACGCATCCTTTGGATGGACGGGGTGCCGCACATTCTCGGATCGGGATGGCGCGGAATCTTTTGCGGCAAACGACTTAACACCCGAAGGGGACTTAAAAGATGCAGGAAAGTAAATGATAACCACAGAGAAGCTTGACGCGATCGCAAAGCGGCTGGACGATTACCGGGGCAACGGCACTCGCGGCAAGGACTTCATCCTGTTCGACGGCCGGGACCACGGCAATTACCTGGCCTATGGATTCGCCGACACGGCCGCCATGCTGCGGCGCGCCGACCCGACAGGCCTTTCCGAAGGGATGCTCTTGGACGCCATGATTGAGGCAACCATCACGCACTCCACGGTGACGCTCTCAAAGGTGCTCCGGGATGAGGGGTACGTCGCGAAGCTGGCCGATATTCTGGAGATCAAGAAAGCCCTGATGGAGGACATCTCCGAACCTCAGGCTCACCTGATGGATTACCTCGCCTCTACCTTGGCCAGCATCTCCGCCGACATGGGTGCGGCCACCACGAGAGAAGTGGCAATCTGCCTGCGCGACGCCATTTTCAGCCTAGAAAAAGGACTCACCCTGAGGTGGTTGTCCTGCGACTCCAGCATCCCAATGGCGACACATGTCCCGATATGCCCGACAATCTGCAAGTATGCCGACATCGCGGCCTTCGCCGAAGCACTGCGGCATGAATTGCCTTTCGGCTCGCACATTGCCCGCATCGGAACGAACAATACAGCAGTAGGCATCAAGCAGCCAGGCCGGATCGCCTTCCTTTCGGCCTTCAGCATCTGTCCCCAAACCGGTCAGATTCTGGAGCAGCGGGTGTCCGGCAGCTGCAACAGCGACAACCTCGATTTGGACAAGGCTATCGAGCGGCACCCGGACTGGGTCACCATAAAATCAGACAGGACGGCAGGCTTGAGCGGAAGAATGATCGCCACCGGCGCCGAGTCCCACAAGCTGAACCACATCAGCCTGATTCCTCGCGATCGCATCATCTGGTTCGCGATGCTGACCGAGATGGCGTCGCAGATGATGTCGACAACCGACCCGACCACCGTCTCCCTGGCTGAGTCAATCACCAAGGCGCTCCCCTTCAACTCGACGGCGAACCTCCCGATGGTGATCGAGCCGAACTGGACCGTTGACGAGCTCTCCCTGGAGGGATTGTTCGCCAGCCTGCAGTTATCGGAGTGGGAGCAGCGGTTCCTAAGGCCTGCGCTGGACGGCATCACCATCGCCGACATCCTCCCTATCGGAGAGAACATCCTGGCGATGCGCCTGGACACGAAGAAAAGCTGCGACTGGCCGGCGCAGTTCGGCAGTACAATGGGTTACTCCGAGGCAGAAAACCTGAAAGCAACAGCATCAGGATCGTACCGATATCCAAGGCGTGGGTAGGGAGCAAAAATGAGATTGAGGCGGCCCGGCTGCGGATCGCAGGCTGCAACATGGTGAACTGGGTAATGGGCTGGGGCAATCGCAGGTTCAAGAGGGAGTGGGAAGAGTTTAAAGTTACTTTTCGAGACCGGATCGAGGGGAATATCGAACGAGCCCTCATCCACCCGACCACTGAACTCTGCCCGGCAGACTTCGCCGTCCATAGTGGCACGCACCTGTACAGCCAGTCAGCGAAGCATTCCGGCTATAATCCGAGGTGCTTCTTCAACAAGAAGGCTTTGGTCGACAACGTGGCCCACATCTGCCCGCAGTCCAGCGAGGACCTGGTGTTCATCCTGGGGATGAAAAGCGAAGCGACGCTGCCGGAATTTCTACGCGGTTGGTGCAGGGTGCAGGGATGGGCCACAAGCGAGAGGCACGGTAGGGATCAGCAGGCGCCATACCCGACAGAAGAACGCTGGTGTTTCAGGAGTCCTCACCGCGGTTCAACGAGAACGCGATATCTCGAAGCATCGGTCTGGGAGCGCGAATGTACCGCCGGAGTTGATATCTCGGGAAGATCTCGAAGGTAGACGGTAAGCGAATTACGCGTCCCGGTCCCGAACCCTGACAAAAAACTTTGGAGGATGCAATGGCGGCGAAAAAAACAACTAAAACGGCGAATATCTGCGCGAATAGGCTTGCCGGCCCCCTGGTGTTTCTTCGGGATAATCTTGAATCGCGGACCTAATCTCGTCCGCAGTCCGATGATTATTCTGAGGTTGGAAGTGCGTCTTTAATTCCTTTCTCAATATCCTCAAAAAACGCATGCGACTCCTCCCCGTTCTCACAGGCTTGCGTGTAAGTCAATCACCGGTCGTAGCTCCGGAAACGCGGTGTACAGCAGGGTGGTGACAGCGACCCACCGCGTTGCTTTGATAATTGATCTATTTGGATAAACGCTGGTCTCTACTGCTATAAGCTTCACTTGATCTGCGTGCCAATGATCTGCGGGAATACGAACATCACCGATCTGCCAGACGCTACAACCACTCATCCCCTGTATGTCATTTGGCAATCGTGCTGAAGCTCCTGAACGCATCCGGAACCGAATGTTCTCACCCGACTCATCCACAAAGTCATCGTGTTTGGCATTTAGTAAGATGTGGTATCGACGGTTGTAGCTGTCTAAACCAGCAGTATCCCCATCGTAAGCGGATGTCGAAAGATGAAGTAGTCGAAGCTTCATAGTATCTGCCTGCTGATCACATGCAGTTGACCAGATTTGAGGGAATCCCGACACGAGAAAATAGCCATGCGATACATCTTCCGAAAAAGAAATGTCGCTCAGTCTCAAGAAGGTCTGGCCTCCCAGCTTTGCGACCTGCTCCTCATTGAGCCTACAGACAGCTATGTCATAAGTGTCTTTCCCACTTCTATTGGTAACACCAGAGGAAAGGATCCAGCTTTCTGGCATTGCAATGAAGTTCCCAGAGGCTCCAACTGAGACCCCAAGCGTTGCTTTCCATTCGCTGCCGGTGCGAATAACGTGTCCTGCGGTAACAACGAATTTTTCGTCAGCGACCCTTACAAGGGTACCACTTCCAAGATGCCGAACAGCAGGCGCATTTGCTCCAACAATTGCAATCGTAGAATCCCTGATGGCTGTGGGGACTCCTTTCGCAATTGCCTTCGTTAGTTCTTCATGCAGAGCATTATTGGGCGCTTCAGCCATTCTTCATCTCCGAGGGGGGACCCCCTATTTGCTAAGGTCCACTGGCCCTATAGTGATTCCTGTGATTTTCTCACTATTACCATCTGGAGTTTGCCCTTTTACTCGCCTTTGGCTTGCCGAAGACTGGTGACGTTGGGCCAGCCGTGAATTGGCAAAGAATCAATGTTAATAAAGCTGTCGCCAATTGGTGAAACGATCTCAAGGAAGGTCTTGTCGAGATCGGTCAACCTGTCCTTCACGCGTAGAAGTTGCCAACGATTCATTACGCAAGCGGCGAAGTCGGCCAGTTGAATTGGGTGAAACAGCCGTGAGCTGGCGAAGAGGACTGCGCCTGCAAAGAATGTGGGAGCCAGACCGGGCAGAATAATTGCCTTGCCGCTTGAAAGACGCCCTTCATCGACCACCACGCAAGCCGTTGCATTTCCACCTTCAAGTGATTTTAGATGCATGCGGACTCTCAATAGTGCAAAAATCAGTGCAAGATCTTCATGATTACTGAACTTTAAGGGGCCAAAACTCTTTGGCCACTCGGCCTGGTTGCGAATGTCGGTCGCGTTGTCAGGGTCAAAAGTTTGCACAAGCACTGTGAAGCGGTACGTCGCAAATATATGTGCCATGAAGCGGAAGATGCCCAAGCGTTGCTGTAGATCCAGCTTGCGAAACTCACCCTTATTAGCCCAAATGTCGGTGAAGTGAAACTCGGGGTCCTTGATTCCACGGTCTCGAAGAAAGGACAGTGCGTTAGGAAGTTGATCCATGACCTCTGCGGCCTGTTGCGGCTGAACGAGCACCGCTACCCATGATTTCCGCTGCGAGTGTAGACCTGGAGTTATTAGACCTGGGGAGCCGGTGTCATCTATGAACACGCCGTAGTGGCAACCGGATCTCAGTTCCATCGCTAAGTTGATGGGTTTTACTTCTGGAATGTCCATGCATTTCCACTTGGTAGATCACGCCCTCCAACCTTTGAAGTGCGGACTCAGTCGTCTAGGGACTGTACAGCCCCTCTTTTCTCAGTTGCGCTATGGTGTTCGCCCCAGTGAAAGCAATAACCTCTATTTCAAGGGAAGATCCGTCACGATCTCCAGCGTCACAAATATTGAGACCTTTCAGCCAGGCGAGGTCAGCCGAGTCCAGTTGATACCGCACCGTCCCTCTTTTAGGGACCACTCTCTTCGACCTGAAGATCCGCCTGAACACTTTCAAGAGGTATCCAGTCCCCTTCCATTCGATGATTACTGTCGCTAGCTCTGGTTTCTGCTCGTAAACGGCTATTCTTGCGGTTTCAAACATCTTATAGGTGCTGGCGCCACCTTCTGTACCGGTCCCCATAACGCAAATCCAACTCCGACTGCCGTTGGTTTTAGGTTGTGCAGCCAGCTTTCTTCCTTCAACTATGCCCTTAAGCCCAGCTTCTATGTCCACTTAATCCTCCTTGGTCCGCCGGAATCTCCAGCACCGTTGCCGCACCATCATTACCATAAAAGTGGCCGGCATCGCTACACCTACTTAATTCTTGATTTTTAGGCTCACATAGAGGCTGGCATTTCACGTGATATTCCTGTAGATGGCAAGTGCTTTTTCGTAGTCGATCATATGCGTACTGTGGGGAGTAGACGACACAAACATCCTTATCTCATCCGGAGTAAAGGAAAAGGCCTTTGGCAACAAGAGTTTCCGCTTCGCTGTACCATCTGCGGCATTGCATTGATCACATATTGTTGTCTGAGGAAACCTCGCCCCCCTCTGGCCTCGGAAGTCTCTTGAATGGTCGTGATGCCTGTGTAATGCAGCCACCCAACCCATGAACGCTCCAGGGGTATTCGGAAATCGTTTCGTCCACCGCATTATCTGGTATCTGGAGCGGCCACATCCTGGGCAAATCCAACGGTCTCCAACCTCAACCCATAATATCCGGTAATGCAGACCATTATGGCTTGAGTAATCTTCGAGAGTAGGGATGCGGAGTTCAGTTCGCATACAGCGTCAGGAGTTTGCCATTTTTGTCAATATGTACACAGTAGTAGTCACCGTTGAAAAGTATGCTCATTTTTCCGTTCCGTCTAAAATCCTTGCCCTGCCTTTCTTCGAAGTGCCTTTTTATTTCGTCATCAATGGATCGCAAAATGCTCCCTATAAGGGTTTCAAGATCCTCAAATTTGTATGGAAATGGCGTCTTAGACTTAAAATGCCCAATCTGTAACTGCTTGACATGTCTCATAACAATATGAAGGTATGAGTCAATATCCCAAAATATTTGTTTTTTACCGTGGAGCAAAATCTCAGGTTCAAAATCTTTTAGAGATGATATTATTAGTTGAAAAATTGATCCCATTTCAGAAATCTTAGTGGCACTTACTCCGCTTTTTATTATTTCTTTCAGCAACTTTATGATGGCTTCTGTTTGTCGAATCACCTTAAGGTCGTTAAATATTTCTATATCTTCGTCAGATAAAGTTTTTCTTCGCTCTTTTGTCTTGTAAAAATGGTACCAAAGATTATTATAGGCACCCAAGGTCTCGACGTCATACCCTAAATGAAGTAATAACCTGCTATCAATTCTCCTGTCATTGATGGCTAAAGTTATACCGAGGAATTTGTCCTTTTCAAACTGGGTTAACTCATTTTTAGAATTGTTTTTTAGTGCTATATAATTCTGGTACAAGATATCAGCATCGACTCTTGAGTCTTCCTCATAAGGGATAGTGATAATATTAGGGACCTTTTTCTCTCCAGACTCTAAATACTCTGTTGGTAATTTGAAAGGGCTGAAGCAAAGATAGTTAATATCAGTGACAGGCAATCCTCCATATTTTAGATCTTCACGTGGATCCTGTGACATGTCTGGCATCGGTGAATCAATCCTGATAAGCTCATTGTGGCAGTTACTATTGTCTCCCAGACCCAGACTTTCTCCTTGCTCTCTACCATAGAACATTAATCCGGTGACAGAAGAGCCATATTTGCCAAAGGATTGACTGCAATCTTTGAACACAAAGGTGCACATGTACTGATATTTCCCAATTAACTCAAATAGATCGCTCGGAGTGAAGTCGCCCCAGACCTCAAAAAAGTGGATTCCGCCCACATATACTTCTTTGATATTGTATTTATTTTCCATGTGTTCTTCTCTATGTGGCAATGGGCGCCATTTAGAACTAGAATATGAAAGGAAGATAGATCCGAGGATTTTTCATCGGTTCCTTTGACTATCGGTTTTTGCCACCATTCGCGATTACCACGCGGTCTAAAATGTCACATTTGCAAATCTTTCCGAGTCGTCGGGTTCAATGTCGCCTATCCGTATTGACCCGTCTGCTATTTTAGCCTGGTATTCAGCCTGTCTATAGCCGGTCGCTACACCATCCTTCTTACGTGAACACCAAATCTCAAGCGGGCATATCCTAGCACCTAGCCTACCTTAAGTCACTTTGATTCTGACACACCTAACAGCACTGAAAATACATCATAAAACTGGTGAGTTGAAAGGAATAATCCCTACCTGGTATGTAATAAATCCACCATCCCCAGCCTCAGTCATTGAACCCTCCAGGCATCTCTTGTTCAAGTAGCGCATCCACGTCTCTCCCATATCACAAACTCGAATCCATTTCCATTTTTTAATCTGCTGACACGCCCCAGCAGCACAATTCCACTTCCGAGCTATCATCCACTCCCGAGCGCTCACAACGTTGGCAATATAGGAACGCTTGACATGATATCATAAAAATACTACTATATTTCAGGGGGTAAGAAATGATTAAACAGACAATGTACGCCGAGCATATCGATCAGATTTGTCTGAAAAACGAGATTGTTGTGGGCAACCACTCCTCAGGCGGCCGATCGTGGCGGAAAGAACGACACATGAACATCAGAGAGGTCAAGACGGGGATCACATACGCGGTTGCGCTCCACGAGGCAGGCATATTCTGGGGAAGCGCGGGAGTTTCAGGCTGGAGAAAGAGCAGTTCGCCTGGGAATGGGCGAAGGCCAACGCCTTGGAATGGACGGATGTGATGCAAAAGAAGATGGATAAATGCCTCGGCAGTTATGAGCGATGGGCGAAGCGGCACAAAACCATGAGGGAAGCATGAGCGATTTCAGAACCTATGTGAGCGGGATGTCTTCCACCTCGGACTATGCAGGCGTAGCCGATGCCGGGCTGCCGGTTGGCGTGCAGGTTCAGGACATCAGCGGAGTGGTCGACGGCCAGATCGCCGACTATACCAGCAAGGGCGGTTTGGTGTTCGTGGACAGCGGGGCCTTCGGTGCCTTCATCAAGGGCATCCCGATGAGCTACGCAGACTTCGACAAGGTGCTGGCCCATTACGAGCTGCTCGCGGAGGCGACCTCCAGCCCTGAGAACCTGGCTGTGGTGGCACCCGATGCCATAGGAGACATGGCGGCAACCGCCATCTTTCAGAGAGCCTTCATCACGAAGCTAACGGCCTTGGCCAGCACCGGAGTTGAGCTGCTAATCCCCTTCCAGCGCGGATGGGAGATTGATGCCTACGTGAAGCACTACCGGATGCTGGAAAAGGAAATCGGTCCTTTCTCGCTCAGCTTTGCATGTAACGCCGCAGCATGGGCACCTCGCGACGTGGCTCGGCTGATTTCGACACTCCGACCGGCCCGGGTTCACCTCTTAGGGGTCGGGACCAAGAATCTCGACGCCTACTCGGATGCGGTCCTCTGGAACTCTCCTGAAACAGTGCTTTCCTCAGACGCTAACCGGACTCGGGTGTTCCTGGGCATGGGTCGTTCGATTACTGAGGACACCCGCAGGGGAGTCGAAGCGATTCGGGCGGAAGCGGGCGAGGAATTCGACGAGTGCTACGACGGGACGGAAATGGACTTCGACCTCCATCATTCGTCCTGCTACCTGGAAGCCGCCGAAGCGAAGGAACTGGCCATCCTCTTCGGAGTTACGAAGAAGAGCGAGATCGACCGCTGGGGGAAGTGGTCACAGGAAGACACGGACGGACGGTTTTTGAAAGCGCAAGGGGAGTGTGATATCGAATGGGGCTGCAAGCTCGGGTTCCTGATCGAACAGGCAGACCCCTACGGCTACTTCATCCAGACGCTGGTTCACGGTCACGACGGCCAGACCGTCAAGGAGATGATGGCAACGCTGGCCGCCAAGCGCCGGACGAAAGAGGCCCGCCGCGCCGCGATCACGAAGACTCTCTCCGCTGATAACCGGAAGCGGCAACTGATCTACAGCACGCGGACATCGCAAATGGTCATGTTCCAGGCAGCCGCATAACGAAAAGTTAGTTTTAAGTGTCCTCAAAAGTCAGTCACTCCAGAAAGCAGGTACTGCGATGGATAAACCCACAGGAATAAAGGCTGTAGCTCTCTCACAGGCCGACAACCGCTGCAACAATGTGAAACTCACCCACGAAGGGAAGACCTGCACTATCGCTGAATGGTCAAGGCTGACCGGGAAGAGCAATGCCACCCTCTACAAGCTGGTTCGCAGCGGATGGGACGCCGATCGCACTCTGACCGAGCCGGTGCATGTGGAAAAGCGAAATGTCGCGAGCGAAAGGGTTCGTCCCTTCCGGGGCGTCACGGCCTAAAATTTCAAACGGTAATGGAGAAGCGCCATGAAGAACAGGGATTTTCTGAGGAACGTAATGACTGCCGCAGTGGAAAACGGCCTTGGATGGGCGACCATCGACCACCTCTGCCGCGTCTCGAAGCTGGTCGCTGCTTTCGGGGTCACAGATGCGAAGGGCACCTGGGACGGCAGCGAGCCGTGGAAGGAGATCAATGCCGACTCCGTGTGTCTGGCCATCGAGAAAATCATCGGCAAGGGGACCAGCGTAGCCGACTGGCAGCGCAGGGATATCGCCTCGGCGTACTTCAAAGCAGATTTCAGTCTGATCGACGCCAGACTGGCTGACATCATCATCCAGGTCGCGGCAACCGGCAACGTCATCACCGAGAGGTCTCACTGATGGACAAAGAATCGGTCATATACGTCAAGTTCGATTCGTTCGGATATGTTGCTTCCTCACCGGACACCAGTAGTAAAACCCAAAGGTGTAACGGCCCTCGGGCAGCTGCTGACAGGTTGGCAACAGCGATGTATGGGGAAGGCCTTTACACCCTCACTCCGAGGAGCAGCAAACGCAAAATCTATGATGTTGTGCCGATCACGCCTTCCGGCGCAGCAGGGTCAAGGGAGCTAAAACCGTAACGTTGATCCAGAAAGCTTTTAAATACCGTCTCAGGACGACGCCACAGATCGAGGAAAAGCTTCTCCGGATGGCGGGGTGCCGCCGGTTTGTCTGGAATAACGGGCTGGCCGCAACCATGTTTGCGCTTGATTCTGGTGAGAAGCGCCCTGGATACGGCCAGCTTTGTGATTTGCTGCTGGTGGCCAAGCGCGAGCATCCGTTCCTTGCTGACGACGCCCCATCCCAGGCGCTGCAGCAAACGTTGAAAGATTTGGATCGTGCGGTGAAGGACGCTTTTGACAAGAAGCAACCGCTGAAGGCGTTTCCGACGTTCAAGAAAAAGGGCAAGAGCGTTGAGTCCTTTCGGATTCCGCAAGGGTTCCAGGTAGATCAGGGCAACAGCCGGATCAAACTGCCGAAACTGGGTTGGCTGCGGTACCGGAACAGTCGCGAGATGACCGGCATGCCGAAGAATGTGACGGTAAGCCTGCATGCGGGGCACTGGTACGTGAGCATCCAGACGGAGCAGGAAGTCCCCGAGCCAGTACACGGATCGGCGAAACAGGTCGGCGGGGACCGGGGCATCAATTCTTTCCTGGCGCTGTCGGATGGTATGCTGATTCAACCGTTGAACGCCTTCAAACTGGCGTCGCGGAAACTGGCAAGAATGCAGCGTCAGCTTTCGCGGAAGGTGAAGTTTTCGGAGAATTGGAAGAAGTGCAAGGCAAGAATCACGAGGTTTCACAGTAAAATAGCGGCCATGCGGAAGGATTTTCTCAATAAGCTCAGCACAACCATCGCCAAAAGCCACGGTTTGGTAGTGCTGGAGGATTTGAGAATCGGGAACATGACGGCGTCCGCAGCAGGAAGTTTCGAAGTACCAGGTAAGAAGGTGAAGCAGAAATCCGGTTTGAACCGGTCGATTTTAGACCAGGGTTGGGGCGAGTTTGCGCGTCAGTTGGAGTATAAGCTCAGGTGGTTGGGCGGAAAGTTTATAAAGATCCCGCCTCGATACACGAGTCAAAAATGCAGTAGTTGCGGCCACATTCACACAGAAAACCGGAAGGATCAGAGAATTTTCTGCCTGAGTTGCGGGTTTGAGGATCACGCCGACATCAATGCAGCGAAAAACATTTTGGCGGCCGGGCTGGCCGTTTTAGCCTGTGGAGAGCACCTGGATGTAGCGGGCTCTGTGAAACAGGAACCAATCGGAGGTAGCTATGATCTTGCAGCGTAACACCTTTGGAACCCCACGATTAGGTTGTCGTGGGAGGATGTCAACTCTCGATCAAAATGCTGAGCGAAAGCGTCGAATCAATCCGGCGAATCCTGAAGAGGAGAAGATGCTGATGGGATACCACGCACAAGGCAAGATTGGCTGCAAGCTGGCGGCCGGGGAGGTCGTGCTGACTTCGACCGGCGCCCAGACCACGCCCTTCCCGAAGATCGACCTCACAACCAACCGGAAGGATCAGAACACGTCGCAGTCAGACAAGGATTCCGCCGAGCTCTACCTGTTCTTGGAGGAACGATGACAACCGACGAAGAGAACCAGTCTCCGGACCATCAGGTCTGCTGCGCACCATGGCCCCTCAACGCAACATACCCCGACAGGGAGCCGATCTTCTGCAACCGCGGGAAGGGGCACCCGGGTCAGCATGCACGGATGAAGTGCGATTCCACCGGGTATCACAACATCTGGTGGGACGATCCCGGCGCAGCAAAGCCCGCCGACCTGGAGCAGGCATGAAGACGGCAACCGGCCGCATGAGGGAAAAGGCGGCGAAAATCCCCATGATGGTTCCCGAGTTCGTCAGCGCGACACTTATCGCCCGGATGCACCAGAACCGGCAAGAAGTGCTCTTGAGTGGGGATTACGACCGGCTGGTGGACTATGTGGAAAGAGCAACGGATGAGGAATGCATCTGCGTCTTCTCCGAATCGTCCCTCCGCGCGCCGTTAAACAACGAGGCGTACCGGATGTACATGTACCTGGCTGTCAAGGTCTTCACCTCCATGGGCGCTGAGGTCCCGGCTGACATCATACGCGATGGGGGCAAACTCGACGCCTTCACTGAACACATTCTGGAAGGCTACCGACGGAAGATCCGTGGGTCGCAGATGCGTCGCTGCAAAGGGGAGCCGAATGATTGAGGCGACCTTCCCCCAGTTCTGTCTCGCCTGGGCGATGCTGGCCGCCCCGATCCTGTATTCCTTCAGCAAGAAGGACTGGTGCCACCGCTACCTGATCTGGGCCGCTCTTTGGATCGTGTCAACTCCAGTAGATCCGAACCTCCTACGGGATATGGTCTGGATGGCCGTCTGTTTCATGGCGGTGGAGTGGATCTTCGCCCGGGTTCATCAAATTTCATTGGATCACGATAAAAAGTAACTTTACGGCGGTAACACGCCAAATTGTAAAGAAAAGGAGAGGTAAATGACCTCATCAAAGCGGAATATAGCGGTAATAGTGGAGAACGCAGAGTGCGCCTTTTGGGCAATAGTGGCCGAGATGTGCCCCGACATCAAGACCGGCGACCTTGACCCTGCAGCGGCACACCTGCTGACCGAGACGATGATCCAAACGGTCGAGGCGTGGATAAACGGCAACAAGGTCAAGCCGGAGGAAAGTGAGCAGGCAGATGCACCTCTCACACTCGGTTGGAACAGATGGCACAGCGGCGGCGGCTGCATGATCTGGAGCCTCGAACTTCTGGACGGTCGCAGCGCGCATATCGGGTCGGACCTTCTGGTCCTTTCGAGCCTCGGCTGCGAAGCTCATTGGGAGGCGGCGGCCGAGGATGCAGACTCGACTCACCATCTCCTCGTTGTCGACCTGCCGAGCAGCGACCTGAAGGTGAAACTCCTGGCGTTCCTGGTGGAAGACGTAGCAGAGAAAATTGCGGCCGACGCGGCAATCATCTATCGGCCGGAAACCTCATCGTGAGCGGAGGAAGAAATGGAAGCCCGGAAAGAGGCAGGTCGGATTAAGAGGGCGAAGGGAACAAAGAAGGACAGGATATATCTGTCGTTTTTTGGGAACGAAAGAGAAAACGTTCTTAAAGCGATCATCCTCAGCTTACAGCCAAGATCTTACACTCTGAAGTGTTTGCCCCAGAGCGCCCAAGTCCCGTCGAGGACCTGCTTCCATTTCAACTTCTCCGCCATGTAGACCGCGAGCGGCCGACCGTGCCAGTGGTTCGGGGAGACATCCTCATCTGCCCTCAAAACCCTCCAAAGCGTCTGCCCTGTCCGGCATATTAATGCCACAGTACCCAGCTTTTTTCTAAGGGCAGAGATATGATCCAATTATTTCATTACACGAGCTTCTTCCACGCATCCCTCATCCTGGAGCAGGGGATATCAAGAGGAGAGGTCCCCGTATCCGAAACCGAGAGCACCACAGGCGTCTCTCTGACGCGAGACGGAATCGCCCGAAGACAGGCATGGTGCAGGACGACACGAATGATCTTCGATGGAGATGTGCTGCCTGTCGACAAGACCGCCGTCAGGCTCACGGTGCAAATCCACAAGGGTGATCCGCTGTTGCTGACGTGGAAAAAAGCGTCCCGCCGGCTTGGCATCACCACGGCTTACTACCGGGAGCTCGACGCTTCAGGTGGTGGCGGAGCCCGCGACTGGTACGTCTACTTCGGAGTGATTCCGCCGGAATGGATTTCCAGAATCGAAACAAAGGAGCAACTGGGGTATGAGCTCGCCGACCCGTCCGTGTTTCCGAGAATCAAAATCGTATTCACCACTGATTCCGCGCTCCGGGGCATCCATATCAGGAAGTTCAGCACGGACGAAGCGTTGCGGCGCATGGGAATTTAGTCATGTCAAAGGTCTTCGCCATCATCGGGCCACAGGAACCGGCACAAGTACAGCTGCAGGCGCTGGATCGCGCTATCGAGTGGATCCGTCGAAACACCCGGACGCAACGGTGGTTAGCGGGTGTGCGAAAGGTATCGACGAGCACGCCCTACGAGGTGCCAAGCGGGCCAGGCTGGCGACGATCGGCTGTGCCCGGACCTACAACCCGCACGTTCAAGCGGTTTGCGATCGCGTGATCTGCCTCACAGAAGTAGATTCCGTGGACATGATGGCGGCCTATGCTTCCTTGGACGTTTACCACCCGGCGCCGCGGGCGCTCACTGGCAGCATGCCGGCGCTACACGCACGGAACCTCCTCATCATCAGAGGGACGGAGCAGACACCTCCGGCTGAGCAGGTAATAGCGTTCCCCTCGAACAAACGGGGTGGTGGTGGAACGGGGCAGGGATTCGCATCGCCGATGGCACCGCGACGCCCTGCTGGGTCATAAACGGAGTTGGCGAAAAGGTCAGACCGAGCAATTACCGAAAAAATAAGGCGTGAGGAAGCTATGGCTAAGATACACCGAAACACGATAATGCGGAAAAGACTAAATGATTTCACAAAATGAGCGCACTATCCCGTCAAGGTAGATGTTTCCCTGAGCTCAGCATAGAGAAAATTGTAAAAAAATGCACACGTGCAAAATTTTACAGCTGAGACTTAGTTACTAATTTATATAGCTTTTTAACGACCCAAAAAGGTGACTGTAAAAAAAATCACCCCCCTAATGGCTGTCGACCCTGGCGGACTGCTGTTAACTTGCTGTTTTAACGAGAGAATGTGTTTTTAACTTTGGCACGACTATTGATTGAAATTATGTTTGTTCCAGAAAGCATATTACCGCCCTGGTTGTAGATAACCCTCGCGATGGTGCAGCCGCAGCAGAACGAATCCCGAGGTACTTTAATCGAGTTGAGGGTATCAAAATGATACGAAAAAAAATCATTATCTTAATCATTGTAGGCGTGGCAGTCATGAACCTTATTGTATTCGGAATTTCCTTGATCTCTCTTGCAAAGATCAAAAAACAGGAAATTGATAAAGCTAATATCACCACCCAGAATCTATCCTTGATTCTCGAGCAAAACTTGACCGGACTTATAAGCAAAGCTGACATGGCCCTGCAAATATTGGCACTCGATGCAGAAAAACAACTAAAAGAAAAGAAGCCTAACCCGTCTGAAATTAAAGAGGATATCGCCTTAATCCTCAAAAATATCCCCGAAAGTGTGGGGGCAAGGACAACAGACCCTAAAGGGGATGCTATCTATGGGGTGGCACCAAGCAAGCATGTAAGCGTACAAGATCGCGAGTATTTCCAAAAGTGCCGAGACAGCAAGAACGATACAATGTTTATTTCTAAACCCATGGTTGGCAGGATTCTCAAGAAATGGCTAATCATAATGTCCAGACGGATAAACAACCCAGACAGCTCTTTTGCCGGCATCGCCTATATCACCTTTCCGGTGGACGCGATCTCAAAGATGTTCACGAGTATCGACTTGGGGAAGAAAGGCAGAATCGCTTTGCGTGACGGGGATGACTTTGCGATGGTGGCGCGAATCCCGGAAACAAGTAATGGACTCGAAAGTATGGGTTACAAAAAAGTATCGACGGAATTCATCCGTTTGATCGAAAGTGGGAAAAAAGTAGGGAATTACAGTTCGCGTTCAGCGTTAGATCAAGAGCGCTGCACCTGGGGTTTCCGCAAGTTCGATAATGGGCGTTATTATATCTTTGCCGGTATCGCTGAAGAAGAATATTTAGCCGGTTGGCGCCGGGAGGTTATGAATACTGAAATTTTTCTGGGAATATTCCTTTTAGGTACATCTCTGCTTGGGGCATATGGCTACCGCAGCTGGAAAGAGACTCAGACCAGAAGGGAACAGAATCTGGAATCAGAGGCCAAATTCAAGACTATCTTCGAGGAGAGTCCTTTTCTGATCTCCCTGTTCGACCCCGAAACTGGCAGATATGCCGACCTCAGCCAACGTACATGTGATTTTTTCGGCGTTACAAAAGAAGGTGCTGTTGGGAAAACGCCTGAAGAGTTAGGTATTGCGTGCGAGGGTGAATTCGATAATGCCTTCAGTAAATTCAAAGAAAAAGGACATCTCGATCATCAACAGATTAAGTGTTTTGACAAAAACAAAAACCTGACAACCATACTGTTTTTTGCCAATATCGTCCATATATCAGGCAAGGCTTACCTCCTGGGAGAATTTCAAAACATCACTGAAAGAATAGCGATAGGAGAGGAAAACAAACGCCTGACGGCCCAGTTGCTCCAGTCCCAAAAGATGGACTCTATCGGCAGGTTGGCCGGCGGGATTGCGCACGACTTCAACAATCTGCTGACCCCAATTATGGGTTATTCCCAGATGCTCCTGATGGAGTTTCCCGAGGGCGAGCCAATCCACCATAAGTGCAGCAATATCATGCTGGCGGCCAAGAAAGCACAAACTCTTGTGGCTCAACTCCTTGGGTTCAGTCGTCAACAAGAACTCAAGGTGGCGCAACTGGATCTCAATTCGGTTGTCAGCTCCTTCTACAGCATTTTACGCCGGACGATCCGGGAAAATATCGACATCCTGTTGTGTCTTAGCACTACCCCTTGCATGACACTCAGCGATAGAGGTCATCTCGACCAGATCCTGATGAACCTGGTCGTCAATGCCCAGGACGCAATCAGCGGCAGCGGCAGCATTAAAATTGAAACCAGCACTGCCTATGTAGATTCATCCTATGCGCGCCTGCACCTGAACCTCGTCGAAGGCGATTACTCTGTTCTCACAGTGGGTGATACCGGACACGGCATGGACAAGGAAACTCAGGAAAAGATCTTCGACCCCTTCTTCACGACAAAAGAAGTCGGCAAGGGAACGGGGCTCGGCCTTTCCACTGCCTATGGCCTTGTAACCCAACTGAAGGGTGATATCTGGGTGTACAGCGAACTAGGCATAGGCACCACATTCAAGATTTTCTTGCCAAGGACGGGTGGAGCACACGTTCAAAGCGATGAGGTCAGTAAACAGGGTATTTCCTTTGATGGCAGAAACAGGACAGTAGTTTTGCTCGAAGATGAACATGGGGTGAGAGAACTGGTGAAGGATTTTCTGGAAAGTTTGAACTTCAATGTCGTCATTATCGAAAACGCCGATGAGGGTGAAGCCCTTATTAAGACGGCCAAATTCGACCTTCTCGTTACCGATGTGATTATGCCCGGGCTTACGGGTCCAGATGTCTATCAGCACCTGTCGAAGAGAGACCCTGCTTTAAAGGCACTTTTCATGTCAGGATACACGGGTAAAATCGTGGATTCGGGAACCTTGATCGGCCCCAATACCGAATTTATCCAGAAACCCTTCACCGTGCACGAGCTGACAGCAAAGATTTGCCAGATCCTCGGGTAGCGGCAGGCCACATCGGGGTGTAAAAAAGGCGGAGAGTCGATAGAGACCTTCCGCCCCTCTGCGCTCTGGTGCATCCCGCCGCCAACGAACTGGCTTGGGAGCCTACTTCATAAAGGTGGTGGCTTAAGTCCGGATACGGGCCAGGGCTTTGGAGATGGGGCTGTGATTGCTGTATGCGACCATCCCATATTGCCCACCTCCCGGCTATTAGACGGACGGTGGGACAGTTCGTTCGTAAAATACAGGTTGACCTATTTCATAATGTCCAATATAATTCCCATTATCCGACACAATGAGGAAAATATGGGACGAATACCGAATGTAAAAGAAGGCCTGCCAACTGCGGCGTTAAACGCTCTCAGTATCCTGGGCGAGAACATCCGGACGGCTCGTAAGCGTAGAGGCTGGACCCTTGAAGCGATGAGCTCCAGCATGTTCGTTTCCAGAAAGACACTTGCGAGCCTCGAAGACGGCGACCCTTCTGTAGGGCTTGCCGTTCTGGCCGCAGCCCTCCACTCGTTCAACATGGTGAAAGACCTCTCGATGATAGCCGACCCCAATAGAGACCAAGTGGGGATGTTCAACGAGCGACAGAACTTACCCAAAAGGGTACGCCAGCAGAAAACCAAAAAAGAGAACCTGGAGTTCTAAGTGGCCCGCGAGCAGAAAGCATATGTCTTCATATACCTCCCCGGTGAGACCGTAGCTGTCCCCGCGGGGATTTTCACCCATTACCCTGACGACGGGGTAGGGCGGTTCGCCTACGGTCGGCTCTATCTGGAGCGCCCCAATGCCCTACCGGTGGATCCCGTCGCGCTGCCGCTTGGTGGCACGCCAAAAGATGTCACGACCAACGGCGGGGTGTATGGCGCCTTTCGCGATTCCGCACCCGATTACTGGGGGCGTCTGGTCATCGCGGCCGACCTGAAAACCAGGCCGGAAGCATTGAGCGAAATGGACTATCTCCTGCACGCCAATGCATCTCGGATCGGCTGCCTGGATTTCCGCGAAGGGCTCAACCAGGGTGAGCCGCTGCAAGGGCCTCCCACATACCAATCAATGCATGATCTGCTTCGGGCCGCAGAGCAGTTGCAGAATGGCTTGCCGGTTGACCAGAACCTGCTTCGCCTGTTGGAGCAAGGGTCCAGCGTGGGCGGTGCGCGGCCGAAATGCACAGTAGAAAGAGACGACGGGCTCTGGATTGCCAAGTTTCCCTCGAAAGGGGATACGATTAACTCCCCTCGCGTGGAATACGCTACAATGAATCTGGCCCGGGCGTGCGGCATCGTGATCCCCACTATCCAACTGGAGACCATTGGCGGGAAGGATGTGCTGATTTTGGAGCGCTTCGACAGGAGAAAAACGAAAACCGGGTATGCCCGCCTCGGTTTTATCAGTGCCCTATCCCTAATGGACTGGGACGATCGGGAGAGGCCCCTGTGGTCGTACATCTCCCTGGCAGACACCATGAGGGCCACCATCTTGGCACAGCCGGCGCAGCTGAGCGACTTGTTCCGCCGAGTGGTTTTCAACATCCTGTGCCGCAACACTGATGACCATCCGCGCAACCACGGTTTCCTATGGGGGGCCCGGGGTCTCGAACTGTCTCCGGCTTACGATCTTGTGCCGGCGCCAGCGCGCTTGGGCGTCAATACCGAGTTCGACCTGTCCATGTCCCTCGGCGAAAGGGGAAGGGAAGCGTCACTTGAGAACGCCTTGACCATGACGTCTCGGTTCGGGCTGACCCGGGACCAGGCGGAAAAGATCATAGGTGATATGGTGGAAGGTACGCGGAGGTGGGAGGATCACTATCTTGCCCACGGAGTCATACCAGACGACGTTGATGCGATCCGTGCCTGTTTCCAGCGCGCGGGGTAATGCAACAGCCCCTACTCTGTGCGATCTGAGTAGGGGCTGTTTTGCTCTGGGGATAGGATAGTTTAATGATGGTCAGTGAAAAATGACCTGGCGCTGAATCGACTCCTGGGCCAGGATCTTGGCAGCCGACTCGACCAGGGCATGAACAAAGTCATGGTTAGCGAGTTTGTACAGGGCCCGGCGACTGGCGTCCAGTCGAGTCTCAAGAATGCCTGCGTCTAGCATCTTCGCGAGGTGGTGCGCTGTGTTCGTCTTCTCACCTCCGACCTTTCGCGTCAGGTCAGTCAGATAGATTTCACCGTCAAGCAAACTCTCGACGATCTTCATCCGGTTTAAATGACCCAGTACCTTGAGAGTTTCGGTGTAATTGGCCGACCAAATGCTTTTAGCCGAGTTGACTAGGGCTAAGGTCTGGTCTTTGTATTTCAAGCTGTAAAGGGTTCGGTGACCATTCCTGCGGCTCTCTACAATACCATTCATAAACATGATTGCTAGATGGTGGGAGGTACTGGACTGCTCTTTCTCAATTTTCTCCCAGATGTCAACCACTGCCATCTCTCCTCTTTCAAGCTGCTCTATAATTTTTATACGTGTAGGCTCACCTATTGCTTTAAAGATTCCAGCACAGTAACTCATCTTGGTATTCATATTTTCCCTCCTGCAATATTTCTTAATTGCAGGAATTATAGTACAGCAAAATATATATTTTTGCTAGTAAATATATTGAGTTATATCATTTTAGCCCAATTATCAAGCAAGTATGATCATTTACTCACTACGCCCGAAATTTATAACAATACTAATGATGGGCAATGCCAGTATGGCAGCAGGTATGATCATTCCTTCACCAAGTCCTCCGCGCCGGGCACAAGGGCCGGGCCGAGCTGCTGGATCAGCGATCACCGCCGGCACTCAACCATTCCTTCCAAACCCAAGCGGTCTCGCAACCCTCCAGCGAACCTCAACCTGGCCGCCCGCACCCTTGTTCCTTCTTTGCAAAACCTGACGGCCGCATGCCCTCTTTAGCCCGCGTGGCCGAGCAAGCGACACCCCATGCCTTGGCACCGGCAAGAAAACCTCCTGCTGGTCAAATTTGGACGCCGACTTTCGCCGCGGCGGGCATCACCTGGCTGAAGCTCGCAGACCCGGGCTGGTGCCCCACCGAAAAGTGGGTTTTAAGCCCAGCCAAGCGTGCGGGCCGGTGATCTTGGCAAGAGTGGAGGAGTTGGTATCTGGGTAGACCGCTGCGTCACGCAGCGGGGCGGGGGGACCCCGCCTCCTGATGCCGCCAGTTCACTCCGGAGCAGCTGATCGGCTGCACCGAGCGAAAACCAATAGACGAAAGGCAGGCTGTTGAAGTGATGCCAGGCGAAGGACCGGAGGCGCCGGAGGCGAAGCGCCGGTGGGGGCGGAGGGGCGGGGTGAATGGATGATCATATATAGGGTGGTAATCCATCCTACTAAGTTTTAAGCACTTGCAATACCTTTCGGTTAAGGGTATTTAATATACACGGAGGCGAAAATGAGCGACGGTGGCATACCTACAGAAAAAACACTTGTTCCGATCTGCGCGATGTGCAAGATGGTCCGCGCCGCAGATGGGTCCTGGGTTGCCGCCGATCAGGCCCATGAACATGTCACCCATGTATTCTGCCCGGGATGCGCCGATGCAATTTTGGCGGTCCACGATTGAACGATCAGAGGGGAAACCCCCGCGTAGTGAGGGAATGATCATATTTCGGGATCCTTTTTCCGCAAAAGCCAAGCCTGCTTGCACACGTCACAAGAGACCTCCCCGGACGATTTACGCAAGTCGGCCTGAGACGACAAAAGCAAAGAAAGGCTCTTCCCTTTGCTTGTCGTGATGAACATCTTCGACAGATCACATATCCCGCACACCGGGCAGAAAAACTTCTTCTTCACGCGTGTCTCAGGCGGCCATCGCCCTTTTCTGCTTCCCCTGCGCTGTACCCTTCCTTGCAGTCAGGTTCGCAGCCCGCACCGCCCTCGCCTTGGCGAGGTTGTCCGCGAGGCCCTTCTCCTGCGCCATTGCCCTGCGCGCCTCGGAGAAGACCCTGGCGGTGAGCGCCTGGCTGCTCGGGATGCCGAACTGCTTGCGGTACGCCCCCGGTTTCAAGCTGTGCGACTGAGCCAGGTGGCGAGTCAGCGTCTTCATACCGCTCTTGCCGCAGACCATGCAGCAGACCTGATCCGCTTTGAAAGCCTGCTTCAAACTCATAGCCGGCTTCGCAGAAGTGGTTTCTATCACACCAGACTCTTCGAGCTGCTGGAGAGAGGCGTGTACTTTCTTCAGCTCCTGTAGCAAATCAGCGCTATTCATCGCTGTTTTTTTTGCGTGCGCCCCGACGATGCTCGCGGTCATTTCCAGTAGAGATCCCATTATTAGCCGCTCCAAAAGAGGTGATTTTAGCTTCCTCTAATCATTGTACCGGAGCAGTTGGATGATGTCAAAGGGTGGGTCTTGTGAGATGAGGGCAGGCTCGGCCCGGTGAGTGCAGCCGACTGCCAGTATGCCAGTTCGGGAAAGATGGAAAGGGGACCATCCCGGGATGAGGTGACAGAACCCTATGAGAGGGGTGCTTATTTAAAATGGAAGCCCTAGACTCCAGTTGCTCCAATGGAGATCCCAGCATACTTGACTTCCTCCCCGCCCTGAACGACGGGATTTGCCGCGAATCCTCGATCAACCACCAGATTTCGCCCCCATCGGATAAAGCTCCGGAAAGAGATAGCCCGCAAGGTGCGTAGGGAAAGCAAGCCGGACCGGCGCTTTCGGCATACTGGAGACAAGGATGCCTTCAGCGATCAGCTGGGCAAGAATATCCTTCCCTGCGCGCGGCGACCCCGATGCAGCGGCCGCCTCTCCACGAGGCATCTCTCCGCGCAACAAGACCTCCTGCAAAATACGAGCAGCTTCCAGTTTCATCGCCGCAGTATGCCCCTCTGGAGGAGCAATCAACTTCTCTTTACGCATCCGGACGTAGCCGGTGATTCTGTCCAATAGATCATCCAGTTTGAGCATGCTCGACATATAGCTTATCTGGTCGAGGGACACCTTCAAAAAGAACTCACAGAAATCGGCGAGGGCCTTGTTGGAAAGATTCCCACGGCCGTCGAGGTCGCCACGGCGCCTGGAATCTGCCTCATCCAGAACATGCATATAGTCCTCACGGCGACGGGCCAGACCGCGGCTCACATTCCACAGTCCGTAGCCAGGGACGGGGAGCGTTCGTAAACACGCATCGACGTAAAGGCGAGCGACCCTGCCATTGCCGTCAAAAAAAGGGTGAATCCACGCGAGCCGGTGGTGAGCTGCGGCAGCAGCGATAATCGGCTTAACCCCATGATGGTTACCCCTTTTGTATGCCTGGAAAAACCGCGCCAAGAACAAGGGGAGGGCGTCGTGTTCGGGAGGAAGATGACGACCAACTGCGACATCGCTCTTGCGGAAATCGCCACCTATTACCTCAATACGCTCTTTTGTGTCAGGATTTTCGACCCAGCAAAGCTCCTCTGGCAGCCGCTCGTAGAACTTGCCATGTACCCAGGCGAGAAACTCGGGATCAGACGGATCAAGGTCTGGTTCCTTGCGCAAGCGCTCTTCAATGGCACGCTGACAATAAATATGCGCGAGGCTCTCCTCTTGGAGGTTCCGCTTGGCCGGATCTTTTGAATAGTCGGCACGCATTGCTTTCTCAATCTCTGCCGGGTGAGTGCTCCGTCCCTCGATCAGGTTGGAATAATAGCTGTTGATCAACCGGATCAGCTCCACAACACCAATCTGGGTTTTCGGGTGCAGCATTCCACTTAATGCTGCAGAGCTGACGAGGACCTCACGGGCAAGGTCTTCAAGTACCCCGTTGCCAGTAGGCATAAACGGCGTCATTTGAGAAGGTAGCGATGTCATGCCGTCCATATTAATGGCGATCTAATGGAATGTCAACATATTGTGTAGATTGAGGATTTATGCGGTTTGAGTCAGAATTAAAGGTGTTTTTCGGCCATATTAACGTCGATCTAATTTTAGCGGTCTATTGTTTTGAGGGCCTGCTGGAACACTTCGGGGAACAGCGGCATGGTCCGCAACCCGTCGGCATCGAGCAGTCCCTGGCGGTGAGCCATCAAGGTTCGCTGGACCGTGGCAAGTGAAACCTTTGCCTTCTTCGCGATCTCGTGCATTGGCAGCTTGCCCGGGCCCCGGTGTAGCTCAAGAATTTTCCGGAGCGTCGCTTCACCAGTCGGCTTTCGCCCTGGGCGCTTTTTCGTCTTAGGTCGGTGGCTCTCGCCGACTTCCATGGTCCCCTCTGCAGCTCAAATCATCAGTTTCAGAAGAGATCCCATCCGCGGCCCTCCGTCTGGAGTGAATTTATCATAAGTTACCAACAAGACAAAGCCAAAAGGGCGACGCGAGGATTGGGAGCAGGCTTGGCCCAGTGCCTGACGAGCGGCACCGAATCCGAATGCACCAGTCTGGCCCATTCTCCACAGAATATTGTGTGCGATACCGTGGACTTAACCCGAAGGTCTTCGAACATGGGCTCTCCGTGGTTCGGACACCCTAAGATCATTATTTTTAGGCCAAAGGAACAAGGCTCAACAATCGACAGACCAACCACTCATCCACCATTTTTTAAACATCACCGCCGATATATTTTCATAGTGAGCGAAGAAGTTGGATATGGAGATAGAAACGCGGAGACTCAAACTCACACGCCACTTCAATTCGTTAAAGATCCAAGGTGTTCATTTTGAGGTGTATGGCCCTTAGGCGTACCCTATTTCTTAGTGGTAGTTTTCCCTATATAAATTATTTTCCATTGACAAAACCCTTGCCAGGTATTAGCTTTTTGTTGCAACAATCACGCATCATAAAGGAGATCAATCGATGGCAACTCTGGTAGAAATTGCAGCAAATCTTGTAGCAGCTCACGCTTCCAACACCGCTATGACTTCAGACGAACTTATTGCCGAAATTGCCAAGGTTCACACCTCGCTGAAAAACCTTGAAGCTGGTCAATCTGTCGAGGGAGCAGTAGAAGAGAAGCCGACTATCAGCCTGAAGGAAGCCTTTAAAAAGAACGAAGTAGTCTGTCTGATCTGCGGCAAGGGTGGATTCAAGACTCTTGCCCGCCACCTGAGCACAGCTCACGACATTAAGCCTGGCGCATACAAGAAGCAGTTCGGCATCAAGAGCAGCCAGGCCCTCTCCGCGAAGAGCTATTCTGAAGCGAGAAGACAGATGGCAATGGACAGGGGATTAGCGGATAATCTCGCAAAGGCGAGAGAAGTCAGGATGGGAAACATTGAGGCGAGGAAGGTGGCTGCCAAGCCGGCCAAAGTGGCTAAAGCCGCCAAGCCGGCGGCGCAGGCCAAGGCAGTCAAAGCAGCGGAAGTAAAAACCCCGGCCAAGGCAGCGAAGGCTCCGGCCAAGACGAAGGCTCCGGCCAAGGCAAAAGCCCCAGCGAAGGCGGCAAAAGCGGCAAAGACGCCAGCAGAATAGGCGTCTCGCGTATTATGTGGTGAAAGGCACCTTCTGGTGCCTTCACTTTAAGAGTTCATTTTCTTTTTGAGTATATTCGATGGCTTAAACGTCAGTATCGAGCGCCCGTCAATGGTGATCTGTTCACCGGTCTGCGGATTCCTCCCACGACGCGGCTGCTTCGCCTTCACCTCGAATTTTCCAAAGCCTGCAATTTTTATCTCCTCCCCTGTCTCCAAGGTCGAACACATAATCTCTAGAAGCGCATCGACGATTTCAATGGCCTCCTTCCGCGTCGGTATCTGCACTTCCTTGTGGATCATATCGACCAGGTCCTGCTTAACCATGTATTATCCCTCCTCATCGCATTGCGTATAGCCATCGGTGTCTCCCTTTCAAGGATGTTTGGGTGTTAGATGTCCTATCTCAGCGGTGGTTCTACGCTTGCAAAACAATGTCCTTCACTCTCTCTCCCATGCTTGCCGGGGTCCAACCTAGGGAGCGAGCTGTGGATCAAATAGTGCTTGATTCACGAAGTAATCGCACACGAAAGCCCATGTCTCGTCGACCTTTACTCATACCCGGCACAGTTGAATTCGTGTTTAATATTCCTTTCTTTGCAGAAATCTATGAGTCCATCTGTTTCCTCAACGCTGGTGAGCTGATATTTCTTCACCAACATATATAGCTTTCCCCTCCACCAGGCCAACCTCCCATACTAATCGGCCCGATCTACTTCGACCATCTCAATGACGCACAACACCTCAAAACTAATTTTCCCCCGCGGCAAAGGGGGCGCTATTAACCTGCAGGAACTCCGAGGGGTCACAATCATCGGCTTTCCTGCCAACAGTCAGATTCTCGACCTTATAGACCGGCAGGTTCTCTCTGGCGATCAGAGTCCCGGGCACGTAATTCGTCTCAACAAAGCATCTGGTACACAGGTCATTCTGTGCGGAAATGTCCTTATGGAAATCATCTTCGGAAAGGAACGTCCTGCGCTCGACCGCTTCACATGACCGACAATTCACGACTGCTATTATTCTGGCTGAAGCTCTCATTCGGACTCCAGGTATTCCATGGCTAGTCTCAACTGCATATTTTTAGGGAGAAACTTTTTAATGTGCCCCGCTAAAATCCTCTTGTCCATTTCGTGCCTTATTGATTTCTGTTTCTTCTCATCGTAAGACTCAAATTTTTCAACATATTCCTGATCCTTCGTAGGGTTCAAGTAACTGCTACTACGAATAGGCTGGCCTGATTGTGTGGCTGACTCTACCATGAGTTTACGTTTTTCAAGTGTTTCCGCGCCCCAATTCTCTGTGAGGGCTTTTGAAAGGTAGATGGAAAAAGACCTCTCTTTTTTGCAGGTTGCGTAAGAGTATTCAATGTTACCGATGCAGTATTCTTCACCCTTTTTTATGGACCACGATCTTACTATTTCGCGTGTCTTTTCCGTTTTGTTATAGTCAGGGATAAGCGACATTAAGCGGGCAAGTACTGTGTTTTGCTCGATCCGAGTCTTCTTTTCACTTTTTTCGGTTACGATGAAATAAATACTGCTCGCTTTTCGGTACACCTTTTCTGTGACATAATCGATCTCAATTTCAATCTTTTCCGAATTCGCCATTTCCTGCTTTGCCACCAGCAAAACTCGCTTTTCGAGATCAGCAAAATTTTCATAGACGCCCTCATCCAACCCTAGGAAATGGCGCAGTTCCAGGATACTCAACTTTTTGGTTTGCCCGAGCTTGTAGTAAGACTTACAAAATTCATAAAGAGCGTAGGTATATTTCGAGGTGATGTCCTGCATGGCAATCATGCGGATCAGGGTGAAATAATCCGGGTCGTGGAGTTGGTCACGGATCCTGTCTGGAATTGAGAAATCGAAGGAAGCCTCCTTCCCCTCCTCAAACTCTGCCCAGGATATCAAACTCCCCATGCCTATCTTGGGAATGCCGTGTTTTTCAATTACGTTCAAAATGACCGGCTTGTGCTGAAGCCCGTAGATCATCTCCTTCATCTTGTCTTGTCGGTATTTGAGTTTTGTGGTGCTTGAAATTTCCTTGAGGGTGGCAGTAAAGTTCCTCTTGTCCGGTTCTTCCTTGATCTGTTCCGCGGCGATCATCATAAGCACAGTGACCGTCTTCACCTCAGCCAAGGAGAAATCGTACCGCATCAAAGAAACCAGTGCCGTCTTCTTAAACTCATATTGAGGGGAAAGGAAATGTTTGGGCAAGCCAGGTTTCCGGACCACCACAGGCTTCTTGGGTGGTGGGAAATCAATCCCGATCAACGACAACTGAGACTCGTCTACATAGGGGGGTTCTTCTTCCATGAGGCGCCTCCTCCAAGGGGGTTAAGGCTGGGTGGATACTACAACTAAAACTAAAAAAATGTCAAGTAGGACTTGAGTTGAAAATAATGTCATACTTACAAAATAGGACAAGAAACACATTTAACGATACACGATAACCTGCTGTAATTACGTTGTTTACCCCCATAACAAGGCTTTTAACGTTGAAGTATGACAGAATTTGCAATATCAAAGCGAAGCTGCGGTCACCGGCCCGGGTAGGCCGATTTTGGACAACCCGACATTTATTTTGCAATTATGGACTCGTGCCCTGGCGCACCCGGTGAGCTAACTATGACATTTTTTGCAGTTCAAACACGCACAGCTCCCGACGAGATTTCTCTCAACAGCCTGTCAATGTTAATGATTTCGCGCAAAAGTATATTTTGCAGGGCGCATCTTTCAATATGCCACCCAGGGCAGACACTTTTTTCAAACTTGTCCGAACTCTGCTACTCAATTACGACCCGGCCTGCAGTAAGACCGATCAGATCAGCGCAGAAACTGCAAAATTTGTCATACTTGCACGCTCCAAAGGTCCGAAAAGTGGGCCGCGCCCCAGCTAATCTGCAGAATCTGTCATACTTACACACACGGAGTACCCACGAAGATACCACTCTAAACCAAGTTGCAAAAAAAGTCATAGTTGCGCAGTCCTCCGACAAAAAAGCGGCAAAACTGCAAAACCTGTCATACTCTGGCAGGTAAATTTCTGAAATCACACGGCTTTGCCATAGACCTGTTCAAATGACGAGGGCGCGGGGAGTGCAAAATCTGTCCTACTTGCGTCTCAAAGGCCCGGGTAGGCCCATTGTGGGCAACTCGACATTTCTTTTGCGATTACGGACTCGTGCCCTGGCGCACGCGGTGAGCTAACTATGACATTTTTTGCAGGTCAACCACGCACAGTTCACCCGATGTCATTTCTCTCAACATGCTGTCAATGTTAATTATTTAGCTGCCAAAGTACATTTTGCAGGTGGCATATTTCAATATGCCACCCAGGGCAGACACTTTTTTCAAACTTGTCCGAACTCTGATACTCAATTACGACCCTGCCTGCATTAAGACCGATCAGATCAGCGCAGAAACAGCAAAATTTGTCATACTTGCACGCCCCAAAGGTCCGAAAAGTGGGACGCGCCCCATCTAATCTGCAAAATCTGTCATACTTACACACGGAGTACCCGCGAAGATACCACTCTAAGCCAAGTTGCAAAAAAAGTCATAGTTGCGCAGTCCTCCGACAAAAAAGCGGCAAAACTGCAAAACCTGTCATACTCAGGCAGGTAAATTTCTAAAATCACACTGCTTTGCCATAGACCTGGTCTAAATGCGAGGGCGCGGGGAGTGTAAAATCTGTCATACTTGCGTCTCAAAGGCCCTGGTAGGCCCATTGTGGGCAACTCGACATTTCTTTGGCGATTACGGACTCGTGCCCTGGCGCACCCGGTGAGCTAACTATGACATTTTTTGCAGGTCAACCACGCACAGCTCGCCCGATGTCATTTCTCTCAACATGCTGTCAATGTTAATTATTTAGCTGCCAAAGTACATTTTGCAGGTCGCATATTTCAATATGCCACCCAGGGCAGACATTTTTTTCAAACTTGTCCGAACTCTGATACTCAATTACAACCCGGCCTGCATTAAGACCGATCAGATCAACGCAGAAACTGCAAAATCTGTCATACTCGCACGCACCAAAGGTCCAAAAAGTGGGACGAGCCTCAGCTAATCTGCAAAATCTGTCATACTTGCACACACGGAGTTCCCACGAAGACACCCTCTAAACCAAGTTGCAAAAAAGTCATAGTTGCGCACCCCCCTACAAAAAAGCGGCAAAACTGCAAAATCTGTCATGCCAGGAAGGTAAATATCTGAAATATCACTACTTTGCTATAGACCTGTTCTAATGACGAGGGCGCGGGGAGTGTAAAATCTGTCATACTTGCGTCTCAAAAAGGTACAAAAGATGGGTCACTGACAAGATAGCCGCAAAATATGTCATACTTGAGGGCATATCAGCACGTTAAGGATCAAGATCACCTGGCAACCGCCTCCAAACTGTAAAATCTGTCATACTTGTCTATCCTGCAGATGAAAGCAGCCATTCGGTCGCCAAAACAGTCTGTGCGGATTCCGCTCAATGTCTGGGAAAAAAGTCATAGTTGACATGCTTGTTACCACGAGGAATCCACCTGGACGAAGAGCTGACGCGCGTGGCAAAAACAGTAAAATCTGTCCTAGTTGGCAAGTGCCCCTTTCTGCAAAATCTGTCCTACTTAGCAAGTGCCCCTCTCTGCAAAATCTGTCGTACTTAGCAAGTTTGAGGACCTGTAAAATCTGTCCTAGTTGGCAAGTAGGGCGATTTAGAAAAAATGTCATAGTTACCCAGTGTCCCCAAGTAGGCCATAATTATCTAAAAAAAATGCTCAAGTTTGACTGGTTTTTTTAGAGTGGATCGTGTTATGGAATGGGGGTGGGAAATAGATGGTTGGACCGACAAAACCGCATTAACTGAAGCAAAAAAATGGTTATTATTCTTAACCAAGTTATCCACAATCTATTTCTGCAAAAAATGTCGTACAGTGTGCAAAAAATGTCGTAGTACTTCTTCTAGTCGGATATTTAATTTAAACCGCAATACAGGACGTTGAGACTCTTTAGCCTGAAAAGAGTAGGGGGATGGCCTTGCAAAATCTGTCGCATGTGAACTGCAAAATTTGTCGCATTTGGCCTTTACTATATATAAACTAAAAGTCTTTTAAAAACGAAAAACTACTACTACCGTCCGAAGAGCAACATTCGAAAAAAATAGCACCTATCGATTATGTGGAAAACTCCCTACATATCAGGCTCGAAAGTCCTTTAGAACCATCTGAACCGATCTCTTTCCCTTCCACTTATTCACCTCCAGACTAAAAGCAAGGTCTACACTGCCTCCCAATTCCTCCTGACGGTCGATCATTCCCCAACCCAAGACCGTAAAGGTGGATCCTCCAACCTTGGCATTCAGCTTAAGATGCTTGTCCTTGAGAGAGGATACGGTCACAACCTCTGCCTGGCGCACACAGAAAAACCGGGCTGGAGTTTTTCATCCCAAAAGGTTCAAGCCTCACCAGATCGTCAACCATTCTTACGCACAGGTGGCCCTCCGCCAGCTCTGCATCAATCCTGGTAACCGGTTGCAGGTCCTCGTCGGTAAGATCAGCGGCAGCCGCTTCAAAAACATCCCTGAAGACATCCAGGTCGGACATCTTCAACAAAAGTCCAGCAACCATTGGATGGCCACCAAAACCGGTCAGGAAAGAAGAGCACTTATCGAGCGCTTCACGCATGTAGAAACCACTGATGCTCCTGCACTGCAGCTCTCCTTGCCAGTGCCGTCTTCATTGATGATGGTCGGCCGGTGATAATTCTCGATCAGCCTGCTCGCGGCAATACCAATAACCCCCTGAGCGAAGTCGCCGGCCAGCACGATGGCTCTGCGGAGGAGCAGACTGGGATCCACCTCGAGCATGGCAATGGACTCGGCCACGACATGTTGCTCAGCCGCCTGCCGCTCCTGATTTAGTCCTTCCAATCGTGCAGCGAGCTCTTCGGCGCGCGCCACCTTTTCAGTGATGATCAGCTCCAAGGCGATGGCAGCAGAGTCCATCCTGCCACTTGCGGTGATCCTGGGCGCCAGGTGAAAAGCAACCTGCCCTGCAGACGGCGGAGTAGCGAGGTCCACACTGGCCAACTGTGCTAGTGCCTTCAGCCCGGGGATGGAGTACATGGTCTTGAGGCCATGGGTAACAAAAGTCGTTTTTCATTTTTCCGTTCTACAAGGTCGCCGATCGTAGCGAGAGCCACCAATGGGAGGAGATCTGCAATCTTCGGTTACGGACGTCTTTTGAAAAAGCCGCGCTCCCTGAGCACCTTTCTGGTCGCCACCAAGAGCGCAAAGGCCACTCCTGCCCCGCAAAGGTTCGCAAATGTATAAGGGGAGGGGATGTGTGGGTTGACAACCGCAATGGCCTCAGACAGTATACCATCGGCGTTTAGAGCATGATCGGTGACAATAAGATCCATTCCGAGTTCGCGGCAGAGCTTGGCTTCCTTGATGGCCGTTACTTCAGCGGTGATGACCAAGGTGTTGGCAACATCCTTGATGGCGCGCAGTCCCGCCTCATTCAGGCCATATCCTTCTGTGATCCTGTCGGGGATGTAGGTGTTGATGCGGCAGCCGACCATCGGCCGAAGTGCATGATCACCGCGCTGCTGCAAATTCCGTCGCATTCAAAATCCCCTACCAGCCCACAGCATTCTCCGGTGATTATCGCATCTGCAAATCTAGCCGCTGCAGCGGGCATCCCTTGCAAGAGATCAGGATTGCACATCGAGGAGAGGGCAGGGGTACTTCTCCGCCGTTTACGGAGTAATCCCACGGTTCGCCATGACAGTCGCTACCAGAGGGGATACATCGTGAGCAGCAATGATAGCATAAACTATCGCCGGATCAGGGTTATGGATCAACCATATTCGTGTAACGCTTGAAGGTTTCAAAGCTTCTCCTGTGCGGTTTTCCGCCGTACGGCAAAGATATCCAATCCAAGAGTCTGTAGCACCTGGAGGACTTTTCCTAATTCTGCGCTCGGCTTTCCCCTCTCAATCTCCGACAGAAAGCGCAGTCCGACGTTGCAAAGAGGAGCTGCTTCGGCGATGGTCAGGCCGGCCGCAACCCTCTTATCGTGGATGGTTTGTCCAAGACATTCTACCGAGAGAATCCTGACGGCGCCGCTGAGTGGCGCGAACTCATGCTTCTTGGCTGCCGAAGTAGGTCTAGCCACTACTTGTTCACCTTTCCGCCGGCAGCCTTGATCGCAGCCAACACGGCATCGAGCTTGTCTTTCGGCACGGCGACGGAGAGGAAAGCAGTATTCTGCTGCTTGCGCCACTTTTTGAAATAACTTTCGAAAGAGCCGAGGTTTTTGTCATAAGTATCGTTGGTAACGTAGCCGTCGGTGATTTCGACGATGCAGGTGTCGCTGAGTTCGGTGCCGAGGTCGATACTGCCTTCATCAACGGCAATGCCGTCAATGGTTATTACCTCGTCCTCGTGGATCGTGCCTTTTGGCCAGAACTTCTCATCGGTATAAAACGCCTTCACTTCAGCGCCGGTAGCTTTTACGGTCATGGGGTGCCCCTCGTATCTTAGATTTCTCGCAGCAAAGGTCCCGCCTGCCCGATCAAATACTCGCGGGCTTCGAGATTTTCCGCACTACATATCGCCTGGAGGGCCTTCTGGAGCTTGGGACCATATTTCTTCCAGTCCGTTGAGGCCGAGCCTTTCTGCAGGGAAACCATCCTGACGTTCTTTGAGGTCGCCCGGGTCTTGCCCCTTTCGCCCGCGTTATCGACGGCCGCGTTCAAAGTCTTGAGGGCAGCGTTGGAGCCTTCGCTCTTGAGAGTGTCGATCGCCAGGTTGGCAGCTATCTTACCCGAAACAATCAATTCGCGCACCTGGGTGGGAGCGCCCGCCAATATTAACATATCCTTGACCCAGGTTATCGACTTACTTAGCTCGTTGGCGATCCGGAGGTCGTCCCAGTTGAGTTTGTGCAGGCGCTTGATGACCACAGTAGCCACTTCGATCGGCTCCAGTTTTTTACCTTCGTTGCGGCGGTAGAGGGCGAGCGCCCGGTCCTCGTCGGTGAAGGAGCTGTCTTCCTTGAGGCAGGGCAGTTCGTCTATTTCTGCGCCCTCGCTGATGGCGAGCATGGTAGCCTCGTAGCGGCAATGACCGTCGGTCAGTATTAATTTGCCGTCTTTGACGAACCCGGAGAGGGGTTTGGTCTGGTCGAAGCCGTGGTCCCGGATCTGGTCAGCTATCCAGCGGACATGGGCGGTGCGGGCTTCACTCAGGAACCTGGCGTTATAGCCCGGCTCGCTAACGATCAGGTCGAGCTTGAAAAAATAGCCGTTGAAGACGCGAGAAGCGATCTTTCTGGTGTTCTCGTGAGAGGTGAACTCCACATGCTGGAAAGTTTCGGGGTCGACAATCGGTTCTTGGTACTTGAAAGCATTTTCCATAGGGTTTTCTCCCGTTTTTAGGTTATAGCGGCGCAATATAGGATATTGAACGGAACCCGACGAATTGGTGTCGACCTCTTCGGAGGGACGTTGACTACGGCGCGCGCAGCAGAGCCTTGCGTCGCAGGTGGTGCTCTACAGGGTATATTCTCGAATATATGGCTGCAGCCTACCTATTTCCGCAGCCCGGATTCTGGCTTAACCGCTTCTACAAACCTGTCCAGAATTGTTCAGAATCAACAAGTCTGTGCAACGACAGGTTCACCATGGAATAGTGTTCTCCATGACGTCAGCCAAGCAGTGTTGCTGACGATTCGCGTGCCGGAATCTCGCCGGCAACGCCCAGGTTGAACCCAATGAGGCGAGGTGCCCCAGAGGTGCAGGATCTGTTTTCCTAGATCCTGACCGGGCGTATGCTACATGCATCGCTGTGAGTTCTTTCCGAATGGCCGCCCGTTGCGTCCATACATGTTTCCCGTGCTTCCTTGCAGGTACAGGGAAAGTGACATGACCGCCGTTGCGAACCGGAACTACCGGCCGCTTGACTGGCTTTTCAGAAAAACCCATACCGCGCCGGGCAATGGCGAAAGCCGCTGCCTGATGCGTGGAAATTCCATATCGGACGGCGTAATTCACCGCACCGATCGTTGACGTATACGCCGGATTGACTTCGAGAACCTCGATGCCGGACCGGTAAGCCCGAGACTTGATGCCTTGGACAATCTTGTTGTAGGCGAGACTGGAAATCATCCGGGAATGTCCCGGGTCTTCATTCTCCAGAGCCGCTTTCTTCTTTGTAAAATCCAGTTTTTCGATGACGACAGGCTTCCGAGCGTTCACCGCGAGGCCGATAGCCTCTTTCACCGCATCGCCAACGACGGCGCTGGCCTGATCGGAGTCCTTGCCATACGTGACCAGCGGGATCACCCGGGAGCTGACCAGGTTGCCATAATGGTCCGTTTCCGAGATGGCCAGGCAGTCGGCGTTGATGTCGATCCCAATTGCGCCAGCACGTTTGACTGAGATGGCCTTGATCTCCGGCAGGTTCGTGGTCACGAAGACCCGCCAGCCTTTTTCGTCACGGAGAAAACGGTATGAAATGGCCTGTGGATTTCTCATTGCCTCTCGGATCATGTCCTGGCCATAAGGGATGGAGATGTTCTCGACCAGGATGTACCGGGCTTCCTTGCTCATGGACCTAAGCCGAAGGTTGAACGTCCCATCCAGGTTGGCGGAAATGGTGCAACCCAAGCAACCGGCTGTTTCGTCCTTGGAACCCAAAACGTAAAACTGAGATTTACGCTTCGCCACCCAATCTTGCTTCCATTCATCGTGGTTGGCGTATCCATTGGCTTCCAGTTCGTACTGCTGCATGAAAAGCTTGCGACTGCCGAAACATATCCGCGGCTCTTTGCTGGTGATCTGCTGATCCACGGCCACCAACCTGGTTTCGAGAATGTGCAGTCGCCTATTCTTTTGGTGCCGTTTTCCGGCATCCTTGATTTTGAGAATGACTTTCTTGGCTTTGGCGATCTTGGCTTGAAAATCCAGTTTCTGAAGCGGCAGCAGTTCCAGTACGGAAGCGATCTTCCCTTCCAAGTTTCTGGCGATTGCATTGAACTGTCTGGCGGTGATCCCGAAGCGGACCAGATAGTCGTTTTTGAAAGTCGCCGCCTTCTTCCCGGTTCTCTGTATATCGGTGTAAAGCAACCGTTCCACATGGTTATAATGACCAGCGTAGCCCGCGAGAAACGCCTCCTGGTCGGGAGTCAGAACCAGACGTCCATGATATGTGGAAGATTGACTGCTCATTCACTAATTTGTGCTGCGTTTAAAGGTTTGGCCATGTCTATGCCGCCAGATCGAAGGAGAGCTGCGCCGCACCGAGGGCGCCCGCCATCTTCTCCTGGGCGTTGACCCAATTCGCGTATTCAGCGAAAGAGATTTTTTTGTAGATCGCTTTCGGAATGTTGATCCAGCGCTTGAAGTGGCCGAGGCGGGCCAGTTCGTACTCTGATTTCTGCGAAGGAGCACCGTCCAGGGACTGGAACAGCATCACGTAGGGCTTGATGCCCTGTTCGATCAGCCTGGTCACCCTGTACATATCCTCCTCGAAGCTCGTGTTGAACCCGGCCAAAACGTAGCAGCAGTGGTTATGCCGCTTCAGGAAGGTAGAAAGGACCTTGATGCCGTCAAAAACTGACTTTTCGGTCTGAGTCTGGTCCCAGGCATAGTGCAGCGAGCCCCAATGAGTCACTTCGCTTAACGCCTTAGCTATGCTGTCCGTCATCAACCTAATGTCAATTCCCTGTGTAAAATTAACAACTAAGCCCATATCCTTTATCTGGTGAAGCTTCTGGATGCACAGTTCGTCTGCCGTAAAGCTGTTGTCCAAAATGGTCAACAAATTTGAAGCGGGATTAATCAGATCCTCGATTGTGCCTACTTGCCGGAGCGCACCTTCCTTTTTTGGGACCGCGCACCACGGGCAGCGGCGAGGACACCCTCTGGTAGTAAAACCGATTCCGGAATTCTTTATTTCGAGCGCCTTGGCCATGATCCCGTCCTTGGTCCCGGGTCGGCACTTGATCGCCTGGTAAACATTCTCCTGCGAGTAGAGCGAGTAGTCCGGACGGCAGGCTTCGACTTCTGCGGGGAGGGTAATCTCCAGAGAGTACCCTGTACCACCGAACTGGACGTTGGGGTAGTGGCTGTAGCGCTCTAAAGCCTTGCGCCTGCTCTTGGTGAAGATAAGCGAAACGTAGGTACGATCCAGACCCTCTGGAGAAAGGGGATTCAGCACAACGGTGTCCCCCTGCGCCTTGTGGTAGGTAGCCAGTTTCAAAATGGCCAGATTCATTAGTTTACCGTCAAAATCCACCAGTCCGATACGTGCCATGATGCTCTCCGTTTGAGTTGCCGCCCAATATTCCGGAACGGGTTTTAAATCCCGTACAGGAATAAGCGTATCACACGTTCGTATATTGTCAATAGTGAAAATGAGACGATAGGTCCAACAGTTAGGGCGAAAATAACCCTTGACTCGGAAGGATATACTCGTTATATTGCGAACATTCTTTGCCTTCTAGGCCTCTCTTCATCACCCCGATGAAGACCCCCGACCCCGCAGTCGGCTTTACAGTTTTCGATTTGTACGACGCAAGCCATCTATCCGCTTACGTTTTTTCGCCTCGAAAACTTGATGATAGCAACGCAGAACTAAGGATAAACGACCTTTGCAGTTAAAAGGATTACGTTTGCCCTTTTTTTGCATCCTAATTTTTACCTCGCAATCCATCAATCATCCCTAATCACTGCAAAGTGTCCATATCAACCTTCCCTCGCTATCCGCGACGAAACTACTACACTCAGGCTTTAGCCAAGGGTCGTGAACTTACGTCCCTGTGGGTCGTATTTTCAAAGGAGGAGTTCAAGTATAAAGAGATCTCTGATGTATTCGCGCAGGTAACCACTTAACACGGGACTGTTCTAGTTCGAGTATCAGCCCACAACTCTGACCAACTAAGTTTGGCAGACACACAAAAAGGAGGCCACCATGGCCAGTTTGAACAAAGCGATGATTATTGGACATTTAGGGAAGGATCCGGAAGTACGTTACACAGCCGCCGGAACCGCAGTCGCATCTTTCTCAGTCGCCACCAGCGAGAAGATCAAGAACAAAGCCGGTGAGTGGGAGGAGAAAACGGAGTGGCACAATGTCACACTTTGGGCGAGGCTGGCGGAAATCGCGGGAGAATTTCTCTCCAAGGGGAAGTCCGTCTACATCGAAGGCCGCCTCCAGACAAGGAAGTGGCAGGACAAGGACGGAAAGGACCGCTACACGACGGAGATCGTCGGGGAAAAGATGCAGATGCTGTCCGGCAAGGGCGAAGGTCAGTCCACCGGCGGCGGCGAGCGTCAGCAGCGTCCCAGTGGCGGTAGCCAGCAGTCTCAGTCTTACCAAGAATTTTCTCATGATGGCGAGATCCCGTTCTGACAGACGTACAATCATTACACTTTTAACCATTTCCCATCGGGGCATAAAACTGCCCTTATGGGTTTTTTTGTGCCTCCGGTGGGAACCAACCCATAAAGAAAGTGACCATCGGAGGTCCAAAGTGAAAAAAGACATCAAGAAGATTGTTGCGAACGCTCTGAACGAAATTGGCGACATCGAGTTCGTAAAAGCGGTCTACGACCGCCTTGCGAGATCCGAAGGCAACACGACTGCAGAGCCGCTCAAAACACCGCTTTTTGCCATGCAGGCGAAGCGGTAGGGGGCGGCCATGATACTCATCTGCAAAACGTGCGGCGGAGTTTACAACAATCTTACCCCTGACAACATGCTCTCCGGCGTCAAGCCTATGAGCAAGCACGGCGAATGCCTCAAGTGCGACACCGTCTCCTTCATGGGGGAATACATTCTGAGCATCGGCACTGAAAACTTCGGTGTACACGATGTCCCGAACGCAGCTCCCGAATGCCTCACTTTGAGGCCCGAACCGAAGTCAGACAAATCGGAGTGGATTGTCACCAGATATGACACCCCGGTGCTTGAGGCTTTACCCTCCCTGCAATTTTCCTTGTTCTAGCTCTAGCTCAACCCAACCCTAACGGGGCACTTTCCCCGTAAGGGACAGGTGCCTCCAACGATATCTTCTAGGAGGAGATAGACATGACTGCGAAAAATGCTGCTGTTGCAGTAGAAAAGAAGCTCCCGGCTGTCCAGGAACTGAAGATTGAGGGCACCTCAGCTCTCGTCCTGATGGATCACATGGAAAAGCTGATTAAAGTCGGTCAGTTCATGGTATCAAGCGGATTGATGCCGAGCACGGTGAAGTCGGCTGCCAACGCAGCTCTCATCATCTGGACCGGCCACGAATTGGGCCTCAAGCCCATGCAGTCGATCCAGTTCATCAACGTCATCTCAGGCAAGCCGACTCTGGCCCCTGTCATGATGCGGGCACTGATCATCGGTTCAGGAGCTGAAGAAGCCTGGGAGATAACGGAAAACACCGCCACGGTCTGCACCATCCGCGCTAAGCGAAAGGATGGCCAGGACTACACACGGTCGTTCACCCTGGAAGAAGCCAGCAAGATTATGAGTACCGAATTTGATGCTCAGGGGGCCAAGAAGACCGTCCCTCTGACGCAGAAATTCAATTGGAAAAATATGCCGGCGACCATGCTCCTTTGGCGCTGCACTTCGGCAGTCTGCCGGGTCGTTTACCCGGACGTGATCAACGGGATGTATATTCCCGACGAGATGGAAGATGCCAGCGTGGCATACGACATCGAGATCATCGCCGCAGAAGTAGCGGAGCAGGCAGCATCCCCCGACGGAAAGATCATCGAGGTTGAAGTACCGACGGCCGCAGGACGTGCCGCCGAAACCGAGGGATCTGCCGGCGAGGTTTGCCTCACTCCGGATCACTTGAAGGATATCAGGGCCAGACTCACGGCCACATCGTCCGACGAAGCCAAGTTTTGCGCTGCGATCAATGTCGCAAGCCTGGTTAGCGTCCCGGACTCCTGGCATCCCGAACTCGTGGGAATGCTGGAAAAGAAGGCGCTGAAGCTGGCAGAAGCAACTCCGGTGCAACCCGCCGAAGCTGCAAAGCCTGCTGAGCCCGAAAAGCCCGCACCCGCACCCGCGGCGCCCGAAAAGCCCGCTGCTGCCGCGCCTGCCGCAGAGTTCGAAGACAAGCCGGTCCAGGACGTGATCGAGTTCCTTAAGGGAGCGAACATCAACTACACCATGGAAGGCAACGTCATCAACTGCGGCAAGTCGTTCAAGCACAAGCCCGCGCTAACCTCCCTCGGCTTCACCTGGGACGGCGACCGCCAAGGCTTCGTTTACAAGGCCGCGGCATAATCTATCAATCTACCCACCGGGGGAGACACTCTCCCTCAAGGGGGTTTTCTCCTCCGATTTTCACATCTTCAAGGAGGAGATGACCATGTTGCAAGAACTCATAGATGATTTCTGCGGCGTTTTCGGCAGAATGATTCAGTTGGTAAACATTGACGATTCGGCAGTCCTGGGGAACCGCGCCAAGTACATCGGCGCCTCGGACATCGGCAAATGCGGCGAGCAGGCGGTCATGGACAAGGTGAGCAAACCTTCCCATTCCGTCAAGACGCTGGTCAGGTTCCTCCGCGGTCACATCACGGAGACCATCATTTGCAAAGCTCTGGACAAAACCGGGGTTCATTACACGACCCAGGTGGAAGTTGTCCACCCGGACTATCCCTTCATCCTCGCGCATATCGACTGCATTCTGCACGATAAGCCGACCCTGGACGAATCGACCATCATGGTCGTCAAGGAAAAGAAGTCTCCGAAGGCCCTGCCTGACGAGCCTTACGACAACCAGGTCCTCCAGGTCCATTACCAGATGGGGCTGTTGCAGATCAAATATCCCCACGCGGAAATAACGGGCACCATTTTCAACCTTTCCGTCGCAGACGGTGAGTATATCGACTTCGGCCCTTACAAGCCGAACCCGACAATATTCGCCAGCCTTGTCGAAAAAGCGAAAAGCCTGATGAACTGCATGGCCACCGGCGCACTGCCGAATGCGGAACCCAGCCTCCTGTGTGGTTGTTGTGATCACAAGATTGGATGCTCGGCTTACGTGAGCGACGCGCCGCCGGTATCGGACGATATGGCCGAAAAGGTCAGGATCTACGCTCTGCTGCGCGATGAAAAGAACGCAATAGAAGACCAGATGGGAATCATCAGGGACGAAATCATTTTCTTCACCGGGCACCGCTACAAAAACCCGGTTGGAGATAAAGTCCTCTCCATCAGCAGAACAGCAGACGGCTTCGCGCTCGACGGCAAGAATCTCAAAGCGGAACAGCCGGAGATCTGGGAGAAGTACAAAAAGCCCAAGTCCGGCCACGTGAAAATGGAAGTTCTGTAACCTACCCTAACCGGGGACAACCCCGAAGGGGGTGTCTCCACTAAATAACAGGAGGCACCACAATGCCATTCACATCACAAGATCGGGCAGCCATCGCAGTTTTCATGACCAGCATGCAGAACGAGCGCGACACCAAGCGCAACTTCGCCAAACTGACCGATTCCTACACGCAACCAGAAATGGAAGCGCTTATCGGCCGGTACGAAGACGCTGGCATCTTGACTCGTGAAGATGCGCGGTACCTGATCAAAAAAGTCAGCAAGATTTACGTGAAATAGAAGATTAGTTCAGGAGGTGGTAAGTCGCTTCGACTTTTTTGCCGCAGGTCGGGCAGGTGGGTTCGATGAGGTGGAAAACCTTCTTTCCGAGATTGATCTCGCGAAAGGCTACGTTGGTTGTGAAGAGGTTAATCTCCTGTCCACAACATGACGGTTTTGCCTGACGCACGGTGCGGCCTGCAAAGACCTCATCCGAGTAGATCGCAGTCAGGAGCTTAACTTCAGCGTTTATCTTTTCTTTTTTGTCCATAGGTTCAGTATATCAGACGTTCGTATAATGTCAACCTGTGGACGCAATGTGAGCAAAAGGGGGATGAATCAGGCCTATGGCCGGTTTATGTCCCTTTTTGTTTTACACCCTACCGGGGGAACACCATCCCCCAAGGGGGCGGTGTATCTCCAATTACAGGAGGAGCGCATGTCCCATTCACTTTCTAATCAGCGACCCGAAGCACGAACCAGCGGGCCGCAGATTCAGTTTGTTTCTACTCGAAGCGAACTCTGCCCGAAAAAGGCAACCACCCGCAAATCCATCCTGGATTTGGTTGACTGGCGCGAGCTGGCATCCTACCTGTGTGGCGCAGCGGTTATGTTAACCCTTGTCGTTTCTATGTTTGTTGTCTGCTTTCACCAGCCGGCCGATCAGACGGACCACAAGGGGAAGGAGGTGGCCTCCTATGGAGATTCTCACCCTTCACGCCCTTAATCGGTACGTTCAACGCCGCATTCCCCTGAATCAGGACATCCTTTCTTTTCTCAAAAGGAAACAGGTCGAGTTCAGCGAAGAAACGCAGGAGTTCAAGTTCAAGGACCTGATTTTCGTTGGCGGTCTTAACGACGTTGGCGAGCCTGTGGTGCTTTCAGTCTATACCACCACGAAGCCTCAAAAGAAGGCACCCTACATACCTAAGAGGAGAAACAGATCATGACAACATATAGCTGGAACATCACCAGCCCGAAACAGAAAATCCAGCCGATAGCCTACTTCCCGAAAGTAGCCATCGCCGAATTCAACATGCCGATGTCCGACGGCTTCCGGTCCGCGATTGCAGACCTTGAAATGGAGGTCGACAGCAAGCGGGCCGAATCCGTCAAGTTCCTCATCTGGGACAAGGCCGAAGCCAACCGTCTCACAGCCATCTTAAAGGCTCACCAGAGCGAACTCCCCATGGAGTGGACCTCGATGGACTTCAGTGCAGAACTTCCCGTGGAGTTGCAGTCGCTTCAGTTTTACGACGTAGACAACCTGGAAGCTTTTCACAAGGCTGGATTCCTTGCCTACACGGTCAAGTTGGATCCTGAGCAGATAGCCGATCTCCCCGCAGAGGGCGCCGTCAAACCGAAGGTGTTCTTCTACGGTGGCAGCATGAACATGCCCCATTTCGTCAACACGTTTTTCGGGCAAGACAGGAAGAAAAACAACAGCTTTCAGACCTACGGATACGGTGATAAACCCGACATGTACGACAATTGGTACTCGGCGGACTTCATTTCCGAGCTGATCGTTCGCAACAGGACGGAAACCGAGTACTGCTTCGACGCGGTGGTCTGCACCATATCCACTGAGTTCGTCGGTTTCTTAGACGCGGTCATGAGGGATCAGAAAAAAGACATAGATTGGGCAGACTCGAAAATCCGGCCCGGTGGTCTCTTGGTGTTGTACGGAAAAGTGTCCAACATCAAATACCATCTCGGCACCCTGGTCAACAGGTTCGAGGATTTTTCGGTAACCTACCCGGCTGCCGGATATGCCGTAGTGATGTGTACCAAGAAACCGGTGCGCTTCCGCGACGACGCAGCCAGGGACGTCCTTGAAGAAGTAATAACCTTCTCGGGCAACCAGTGGAACACCCCGAACGCCTCCTTCATAAACGCTGAAAAGGAGAAGGTCTACACAATCGCAGGCGATACAAAGCTTGAGCCGGCGATCTTCACCAGGTGGATGGGCACAGAGTACGTGTCCAGATTCTGCAACGAATACCCCTTCAAAGCCCTCAGTAAAATTTTCAAAAGGGCAGAAGAAACGGAGACCACCACTCTCGTCACTACACCGTCTGTTACCCAGCTGACCAAACTCCGCTTGCGGGGCATCATCGAAGGGAAGGATGGCGAAGTGATCGTGACCAAACAGACTGACGAGACGGTCACCTCGGAGAAAGTGGAGATTGACTACGATGAAGACGGGGAAGAAAAAGCAACCCGCCGCATTGTACGCACCCGAAAGAGAGTCAGGCAGATTTCGCTTGTCTTGCGAGATCCCAAAACGAACCTCCACACGAACCCTCTCCGTAAAGGGGATGCAATCGTTGTGGATGCAGCTTAGGAGGCCAACGGTCAATTACCCCCGGCTGTAGTCGGAGGCTTACAAAAGCCTGATTGACTAGGGGCCAGGCTTTAAGCCTGGAGCAGTTGGTATGGTCACGACACCATGGGATATTCCGCAAGTTCCATGCAACTGTCGCTGGTGGTTAAAAGTCCTGAGGGTAGGGACGGTGCTGCCAGCATGACAAGCCACTCCAACAATCCCGATGCGGTGCTAACAGCCTGGGCAACCAGTCTGGCCAGCTCTATTTTAGCCGGCACAACTTAAAAAGGAGGAGAACATGGTTTACGTCCTGAATCAAAGCAATAAGCCCCTCATGCCATGTTCTCCAGGCAAAGCAAGGAGGCTTCTGAAAGCCGGGAAAGCAGTGGTCACGACCAGGACACCGTTCGTGATTAAACTGCAGCACGGCAGCAGCGGGTATGTTCAGCCGGTGACACTTGGCGTGGATAGTGGGTTTATCCATATCGGGCTGTCCGCTGTAACAGATAAAAAAGAAGTTTATTCGGCCGACGTAGTTCTTCGTAGTGACATAGTGGGGTTAAACAGCGAGCGTCGAATGTATCGCCGGAACAGGAGAAGTAGAAAAACCTGGTATCGGCAACCACGATTCGACAACCGGAAGAAGCCTGAAGGTTGGCTGGCACCATCGATTCAGCACAAACTGGACAGCCACATGAAGTTGATTGGCAGGGTGCAGCAGATTTTGCCTATCAACAGAGTGATAATCGAAGTTGCCGCATTTGATATCCAGAAGATCAAAAACCCTGATATTGCGGGGATTGGATATCAAAACGGCGACCAAACGGGTTTCTGGAATACACGCGAATACGTCCTTTATCGGGACGGTCATCGTTGCCAAGCTCCCAAATGTTCACATAAGGACAAAATCTTGAATGTGCATCATATTGAGAGCCGCAAGACTGGTGGCGACCGTCCGGGGAACCTGATCACATTATGTGAGACCTGTCATAACAAGCACCATCAGGGTCTGCTCGCCTTGAAAATCAAAAAGGCAAATGGGTTCAGGGCAGAAACCTTCATGTCCATGGTCCGATTGCGACTGGTCAACGAGACAATCGCCGAACATACTTACGGGTTCATTACCAAGAGCGGCCGGATTGCTCTCAAACTGGAGAAATCCCATATCAATGATGCTTTCGTCATTGCCGGTGGGACAGATCATGAGAGGTCAGGCCAATTGCTAATCAGGCAGGTCCGCAAATGCAACCGGAAACTTTTCAAGGGAGCAAGGAGTCACCTGGTCAATACCGCAGCCCGGTTAGTGCATGGGTTTCAGCGGTTTGACAAGGTTTCCTTCCAAGGGCAAGAGTGTTTTGTTTTTGGCAGGAGATCGACTGGGCGCTTCGACTTGAGGGATATCAGCGGGAATCACATCCACGCAAATGCCCCGGTACGACAACTGCGCTTGCTCGAGAGAGCAAGAACACACCAAACATCGCGATTTCTCCCCGGCTGAAGTCAGGGGTATCCGCGCAAAAGGAAACTCTATGTCAAATTATGATCTGAACAAAGTGATGAAAATCGGGACCGCCGGCGGCAGGGGTAGCGTCTACTCCTCCAAAATGATACTCAGCGACGGGTATCTGGTCGAACCGCGGCCACCACTAGAGAGCGCCGACAAGGATGGAAAAATTACTTTCCTGGACGACGGTTTCAACCTCATCGCTATATCGCTGATGAGCACCAAGGCCCGGGTGGAGGAGTTTCTCAAACTCGTAGAGGAAGAGGATCTCCAAATCCAGAAGCCTGGCCGCAGCGAATTCAAAACCGGCGAAGACGCGTACCTTGTGAGAAGAATCAGCAGAAAAGATGCTTTCCACAAACCGCTTTCGCAGCTCGACACCGACCAGATCACCCGGACCGGTGTCTCAGTAACCATCGAAGGACCCGAGAAAGCCGTCGCAAACGTGCTTTACGTGGTCCGGCCGCAAGTCGAATCCAACGTCCGCATCAGGGGCGGCAACAGAGCGAGGTTCTCCAAGTTCGGTAACGAGCGGGAACTCGCCGTCATTCGTGAAAGATGCAAGATCGAAGGCTGCGCCATCAAGGACTACCACGAGCTCATCGAGGGCAGTCTTTTTAAACGGTGCCTGTTCATCAACCCCAAATGCCGACCTGACGACCTGGACGGCGACAGCAAGGAAGCCTACCTGATCGGGGAGACCCGTGAGGAGGCGCGGGCTCAGTTCTGGAGCATCCTGGACTGCTTGACCCCTCCCTTTCAGCCGGAGTGGGAAATGCAGATCTGGACGGAGTTTCAAAGGCACGGCTGGGTGACGGAATTGCCCGGTCACCGCATCTTTGGCTACAAACTCCATCTCGACCAGGAGCAGCTCCTGAACATGCTGAGCGAGCGGATCGCAGATGATTCGTTGCCGAGCGTCATCCCGGCAGAATTCGATATCGAAACAGTGGAAGAAGCCTTAGCGGCCTAAACCACACTTTCACCTAACCCAATCGGGGGAGAAACCACACCCCGATGGGGGTCGTGCGTCTTCTCCCCCTCTACGTTTAAAAGGGAGAAACTACGATGAGTGAAAACTTCAAGCACCGCCACATCATGCTCGAAATGATTGAAGAGCTGACCTCCCGGGTGATTTTGCCCGGAGTAACTGCCAAGATGATAGGTGGCGCCATCCTCGCACAGATGATTTTGCTTCTGCGCGGCGGCACTGGCACTGGCAAATCGACTGTCGCTAAGCTGATCTCCGAATTCTTCGGAGCATCCTGTGAGTTCAAGGCGGACGCCTTCGGCAATGTCGAATTCGCTGGCGGCGATTCAAACCGGGTGCAATGCACCTTCGGAACACAGAGCAGGTCTTTCATCGGCGGTCCGGATATCGGCAAGATGGCTACCGGCATCACCAAGGTAGTCTTCAAGAAATTCATCACGAAGCCCATTCGTCTCTTCGACGAAGGCGGCAGGCTGAACCCTTATGTATGGGCGGACTTAGCGCAGCTCCTGGCTGAGTACGAACTGGACATTGAGGGCGAAACCCTGCGGCTGCCGCGGAAGGGCGTCTTCATCTTCACGATGAACCCTCCGAACCCGATGGACCCGGCTAACAACGAGCTGCCTCCCTTCATCCTTTCCCGGGTGAATATGAAACTCTCCCTGGCTTCCACCACTGTGAGTGCCAACCGCAAAATCGCCCAGAAGGCAACTTCTCGGGTGCCGATGCCCGTAAGGTACTCCCAGACGGACCTGGAAGCAGCACAGGACGAATTCAAGGCTATGGTTAGGCTCTCGACCGAAGCAGAAGTCGCCGTATCAGCAATGGTTCGTGCGACATCCTTCTGCAGGCAAGGTGGCGAGTATTGCGACAAAAACGAAGTCATCGAGTCCGGCATGTTCCCTTCCTGCTGCGCAAACAGCAAGGTCTGCGACCAGGTCAAGGGTCTCATCCCATGCAGCGAGTCCAACCCATTGGATTCCAGAACAATTGATGCTGCAAGCGACCTCGCTTGCGCCTTGGCTTACTTCGACAACCGCACCGAAGCCTCGGTAGACGACATCGTCGCAGCTTTCAGCGTTGTGGCAGAACACAAGCTGAACTTTTTCAACGTCCAGTACACCTCCAAGACCACTTACGTCAAAGGCTTTGTGACTAGGCTGCACGCAGCAGCAAAGGACTGCATCGACCTGGCCCGGAAAGCAGTAGCCGGGAGGGTCACTTCCAAAGAACTGGAGAACCTCGGTAAAGGGGGCCATCCGCTGGTAATGGAGCTCATCCCTGACTTCGAAGAGATTATCAGGGAAGCAGCGAAGAAGACCCGCGGGAAGATCGGCACCATGAACAGCAGGGAACTCCAGGACGCAAAAGCCGGTCTCAGCACGACCGATGCAGCACTCGTTGAACAGATGATCAAATCTCGTCTGCAGGTTGACGTCGAGGTACTCGACAAGAAGTTGGTCGACACCGCGGCTTTCAGGGAACTCTTCGTGACTCCTGAAGGAGAAAAGCTCATCTTCTCCGACGCAGCCTGGGATGAACTGCTGGCTGAGGGATTTGCCAGCACGGCAAACACCTTGGCGGGCATGAACATCGAATTTTTCAACGGCGCCACCAAGGTCCTGATGCTTTCTTTCACCGACTCGGTCTACGCCGACGAGTTCAGGGCCAATTTCGCCACTAAGATACATTGTTCCATAGCTGCCAGTATCCTCGACCCCTACAGCGCAATTCGCGGGGACCTCGAGAAAGCTGGCATCGTGACTAAGCCTAAAGCAACCGAACCAGCAGCGAAAGTTCCGGGCAAGGCAGCGAAAGCCGCGAAAGCCGCCGAACCCGAGCAGACAGCCATGTTCTAAACCCTTCCTGACGGATGCGGGGTACAAGTAATGCACCCCCGCAAAGGAGGGGGTGCATCCTAGGTGCGACAATGCCAATCACAATCGACCAGGTTGCCATCAACCTGATACGGAAGTTTCTCAGGAAGCTGGCAGATGCGACGCCAAAGATCGTTATCGCGGCGCTCGAGAATCCTCTCACTACTACCGAAGTCCTGGAGCTCTTCACGGAGGTCCGCTGGCACTTCGGACTCGTACCTCTCAGGCTTGTCCTGATGAGGCATAAAGCATTCATGGATAAGATCGGCATGGCTACCGTAGCTGCAGTCGGATCCGGCGAAGTCAGCATCAATCTGGATTATCTCGATGCCCTACGCAGGAAAAGAGGGGAGGGCGCCGGCTTCATGGCACTCCTCGCAGCCCTGGTCCACGAGAACGGTCATCCGTATATTCCGTACAGGTCGCCCGGCACGTTCAGAAACAAAATGGACGACGCAAAGCGGGTAGGCAACATGCTTGGAGACAAGAAGGCAATAGCCCTAATGTCTCTGCTGAACATCGTTTATGACACGTTCATCGACGTTTTCAGCCACGATCGAATGCTGTATGACCCAAGAGAAGTCCTCCACTGCTTCGAAGCTAAATACGAGGAGGAGAGAGAAGCTAAAAAGAAGTTGGTCTCGAAAGTGGCCGGCAAACTGGCAGCGTCTCTCCCTGGGATCATTTTAGGAGATGAAGATCCGCGCGAGCGGGGCTACATCGGTCAGTACCTCATCTCTTTTCGCCAATACATGATGGGCGTCGATTTCGGGATCTGCGAGATCGAAAAACCTGCCTTAGATGTGGCGACAAAGGCGGTGAAGATGATCCGGGCAACAGAAGGTGAAACCGCGAAGATCGAAGAAGGCATCGTAACTCTTTCCAGATGGATCACGGAGCTCCAAACGAGCGAACCCGATCCGGACGATGGTGAAGGTGACGATGAGGAAGGTAAAGGAGAAGGAGAAGGGAAGCCCGGCAAAGGGAAAGGGAAAGGGAAGCCTGGCAAGGGCGACCCCGGCGAAGGAGAATCTCAGGAAGGTGACGGGGATTCTGAAGACGGGGACGATTCCGAAGGCGGCAAACCCGGTAAACCCAAACCCGGCAAACCTGGAAAGGGGAAACCCAAGAAAGGGAAGTCTAGCAAGCTCACTCCCGAAGAACTGAAGAAACTTGCGGAAGCAATCCAAGAGGCGATGGAAGAACTCGGCATGGAAGGCGAGTCCTCTACCGCTGAAGACCTCGACGACAACCCTCTCGAAAAGAAGTTAGAGGCGGTGGACATCGGGGACGAAGGCGACAGAGATATGGCTGCAAAACTCCTGGAATTTTCCAGTGACGATGCTGCTTTCCACTTCCTCTGGACGATTGCTGCTCAAAAGGTAAAGCTTCAGCCTCCGCTGGGCGTTCATGGCGAGGGCACGGTGTATTCCGCGGCCAACGTCCCATGGCAGCTCGGCATGCCCCTCAAAGACCTGGATATCAGGTCGACAATCGAAACCGGCGGCCGGTTCCTTCCGGGAATCACGACCGTTCAACCTCACTACGTTCCGGGCCCGGGTGTACCTCAGCCGGGAACCTCACCCAGGATCATGGGTAGCTTCGACACCTCAGGCTCAATGCAGCAGGAATCGCCAGTAAGAAAGGCGCGCAACCTTGACACGGTGCTCATAACCTGCTTTGCGATGATTCACGAAGCGAAGCGGCGCAAGACTCCGGTCGCAATGAACCTGTTTGCCGATTACAACTTCTACATCGACTGGTCAAGAGACTACGAAAAGGTAGCTCGCCAACTGTACGACAACGTGAACGCTTCGGGGTGGGGTAACTCCTGCACCGGACTCGAGAAGTGCCAGCCGCATCTGAAAGCCGGCGATCTCCTTATCTACGCGACGGACTACGAACTCTGTGGTTCCGAAAAGGCGGGTGCTGTAGCGCTGCAGAGGCTTCTTGCCGACGGCGTGAACATCACCTTCATCGCCATGTTCCGGCACTGCGCAAAGGAGGCAGGAATTCCTTTCGTGGAGTGTCAGACTCTCGCCGACCTGGAGAAAGTAGCTCTGAAGAGCATCAGCAGCACCAACAGGTAACAATCGACTCCTTCGGGAGCATCACCCTCAATGGGGAAACCATCTAACAATGGCCACCTCCCCTACGGGGGAGGTGCGTCTAAAAGGAGTATCGACCATGGCTACACATAACTGGGATATGTACAAGTTCCTCACCACCTTCGGCCAGAAGCTCATCAGCAACTTCGTCGACCCGGCAAACGAGCTTGTCAAAATAACCCACAAGGCCGATGACGCAATCATCAGCCCCATCGCACTGAAGAGAAAGCCTTACGCAGCTCAGGAAGAAGTCATCGAAGGCCTCGTCAAGCACCTTCATTTCAACGAAGGCCGTCCGACTGCTCTGCTCAATGGGCAGATGGGCGTTGGCAAAAGCATCATGGGCGCCATCGTCGCCGGCAAGCTTCGTTCTTTGTCCGGCAAGAAAGGGGACTACAACGTCCTGATCGGCGCACCTCCTCAGCTGGGCCCCAAGTGGGCGCGTGAAGTAGAACTGACCCTCCCGGGTGCTCACACCTGGGTATGGAACTCCGAATTCAGGAAGTACGGCTTTCCGTATGTCCTGACCGGCACCATGGCTCCCGTCTCACGGAAACGGTTTGTCGTTCGCGACCTGGATGGCGATGTGTTCCAACTCAACATCGTCAACAAGGAGCAGAACGATTTCGACCTGATCCCGATGGACAGGAAGGATTTCGAGGGGCTTACGTATTACTTCATTCCCTACTCGGTTCTCCGGATGCACTACCACACGAAGAACTGGTTCATCGACGGCTTCTCAAAAAACCCGATGGTGAACGAGTTCTACAACGACCTCTTCAGAAGAAAAAACGAGTTCAACGAAATCGTCTTTCTTGACGAAGACGACATCAGAAGCGCGAAGGGCAAAAAGACGGTGGAGAAATGCCGTAACAACAAAGGCGACGCGATCGCGCGCTGCCCTCGTTGTGGTAGCCCCTTCAAAGTAGAAAAAGAGAACGACAAAGGTTGGAGGTACCTGACCGTCGAAGAGATGGAGCGGAAAAACGGGACCACGGTCTGCAAGGCCCCCCGCTTCCCGAAGAAACAGATCACGACGATCGATACCGACGGCAACAAGGTAACCCGTTCAGCGGGCGCCTGGGGATCAACCCCGTCCGAAAAAGGCAAGACCAAGCTCTGCGGAGAAGTTTTCCGGACCAACGTAAGGAATCACGCAGCCAGTGAGCCTGAAGAGGCCAGTGCAGAGGTCGAAACGTTTGTTGACGAAGAAGGGAGTGAGATTGCACTTACACCTCACAAGCTTTCCCACTTCGTTTCACCCGCTTACCGCTACAAAAAGAAGTTCAAGAAGAACAAGCGGATCGACTTTGCACTCCCTGATGAAGTCCATGCACTGAAGAACGACGGACCCCAAGGCAAGACCGGGCGCTGGCTTATGACCGCGGCGCAGAAGGTTCTCTGCTTGACTGGTACCCTAACCGGCGGTTACGCCACCGACCTCTTCTACCTCCTCTGGTCGATAGCTCCCAAAGAGCTCCGCAAACTCGGATTCACCTACAGCGATGTGGGGAAGTTCGAGGATAAATATGGCCCGAAGGAAATCACCTACACCACAACCCCCACCATCGACAAGAAGTCGGGCGCGAAGACCACGAAGACTGAAAGACGTTGCCGCAGGATGCCTGGCATCAGCGGTAGGGTTTACAGCGACTTCCTGGTCAACAAGTCCTGCTTCCTCATGATGGCGGACCTGCACCAGGCACTCCCCGCTTACAACGAGTACCTGGAGCTGATCCCCATGTCGCAAGAGATGGAAGATGCCTATATCCCCTTGGTCGAAAACTTCAAGGCGGAAATGGGCAAGCTCGCCAGAAAGGACTTCGCTTCGATGTCCGGCCTGGTGAGTTCAGCAATGCATGTGTGGTGCTCCTGGTTGGACTGCTTCCGCGCCGACAAGATTTCCGGCAAGATCAAGCGTCCGAAGGGTGTCAAAGGTGAAGACCAGGTCATCGAGGTGCTCGCACCCGAGATCGTAATTGCAGTAAGCCCCAAGGAACAGCGAATGATCGATCTGATCCTTGAGAACAAAGCAGAAGGCCGCAAAGTCATGGTGTTCATGGTCTACACTGACAAACGTGACTGCGCAGCAAGAGCACACGATGTATTCACGAAAGCTGGAATTCGTTCCAAGATCCTATACTCAAACGTTACTGCAAAAAAACGTGAGCAGTGGATTAAAGACAATACAGCAGACGCTGACGTCATCATATGCAATCCGGAATTGGTCAAGGAAGGTCTGGACTTGTATGACTTCCCGACCTTAATCAGTGCTCAGCCAATTTGCAACCTGTACACAAACCGTCAGGCCATGGCTAGAAGCTGGCGTCTCGGACAAGAGAAGGACGTAAGAGTATATTACATCGGTTACAGAAGCACTATCCAAGAACGCTTAATGGCTCTCATAGCTAGCAAGCTGGACAGCGCGCTTCTCGCCGAAGGTAACGCGACCGACTCAGCACTGTTCGAGATCAGCTACTCGCCGGACAGCATCCTGCGGGAGATGGTGCAAGCCATCCTCGCCGGCAGCGAAGAGCTCCTGAAGCTTACCACCCTCGGGCGGAAGACCAACCAGGAGATCATCATGGCCGTCTCAGCCGAGGAGTTCGCGGCTAAGGGCTTCAGCATCGACGAAGCTCCTGACGCAAACACTCCGGTCACCACCACGGAGATCACCACCGTGGCAGACGATGGCTCAGTACGAGTCGTCTACGTCCAAACCTACCAGCGTAAAGGTGGGAAAAGGGTTCGCAATTCGCAGGTAATGACATCCGAAGAACTGGAATCCGGAGTCTCTTACCAATTCTGCCTGTTCGACATGGGCATGGCAGCATAAACCTCAACGGGGTGGATTCATCCCGAAAGGGGTGAATCTGCCCCAACCTGAAAGGAAATCTACTATGAAATACCCTACTCCGAGCATCACCCCTTCGGTGGAATGCTCCTGTGAAAAAATGAAGGCCATCCTGCTGTTTACCGACGAGTTGCTCTCCGGAGTGATTCTCAAGCTAGGAACGCAAGGCTCTTGCGCCGCGGCGATAGCAAATGCCATGGCAGTGATCATCACCATCAGCCTTGAAGCAGGTGTCCCGGCTGCAGCGATGGCAAAACTCTTCAAATACGACCGCGGGCAATGCATTCCAGGCAGCACTAAGCCCACTTGCATTGCCGCCCTCTCAGGCATCCTTGAGCAGTACGGCCCGCCAGCGGAGAACGACGAGGTCTACTCCGTCCCGATGACTATGGACGGGAAAAAACGCACCATGTCCACTGGATGTGGTCCGGTGGCCGTCCACTGCTACAAAAACAGCGACGGCGAGCTCAGAGAGGTTATCGTGAGGTTGGCGCAGACGAACACCTGCGCCAACACCATGGCCAAGATGATAGGAGACATGATCACCCTGGCCCAGTGCCACGGTGTCGACGCCCTGGTCATAGCTGGCGGCTTGCGTGGTATCAGATGTCCTGCAGCCAAAGGCGAATGTACTTCGTGCCTCGATGCGATCGGCAGGGCACTGCAGTTGAACGCAGGGAAGGACCCTGACGAATTCATGGTCAAGGAGATCTCAGCATGAGCCACTCTAAAGATTATGAATATGGGCCGACCAAGGCAACACATTGGGCAGAAGCAACGCTCTCCCCTGAAGTTTGGGACACACTTGCTGGAAAAGTAGAACTGCTGGACCCCCATGATCACTTCGCGATCCTGGCTTTTGAGGCAACGGAACCGTATCGGTACGATTTGTACTGCTGCGCCGACAACTTTTACTGATGGAGGGCTTAGACAATGAGTAAATCGGAAGTAGAAACCCTCCAACAGAGGGTCTTAGACCTGCAAAGCCAAGTGATTGGTCTGCAGGAGCAGGTGCTTTTTCTGGAAAAAAGGACAGACACGATTTTTTGTAACGAATGTTCCAACAAGTGTAACCGCGAGAAAATCACCTGCGAACTCTGCAGGCGCATCAGCCACCCGGACCGCGAATTCTCTGAAGACGGCCTGACCCGGGAAGCTATGAAAAAAGTGTTCATCTGCGCTCCGTACATCGGTGACGGGGATCCTGACGCCATCAAGCTAGGCTGGGCAAAAACCCGCGCTTACGCCCAAATGGCTTTCAAGGAGGGCTATATGCCCTATGCCCCGCACCTCTACCATTCGTTGTTCCTCGACAACACAAGCGAGGACGACAAGTTCGAAGGTCGCGTGCAAGGCACCAAGTGGATATTTGAGGTTTATCTGGCTGAGGGTGAATTCTGGATTTGCTCCGAACCCGACAAGAGGATGAAGTTAGAGATCCGGATAGCTGAAAGTCTCCACATGAAGGTCAAGTACGCTTATGACCACCCCGTGGCCATACCCGTGGCAGCAGAAGACGAGCTCCTTAAGCGAGGCATGCGCCCCGAATACCCGGCTCCGGTAACGGACCTGGTAGCCGCGGCTCCTCTCGTCGAAGCACCGGTGCAAGAACGGCCGGTACCTGAAGCGAAATCGAAGCCGGTGCCCCTTTCCCTGGCAGGCCAACCGAAAGGTAATCCTACAGATTGGGCGCTGCGCAAGATTGCAGCAGCAATGGACGTTGAATCTGTCAAAAAGGTTAAAAACTGGGCTTCCAGAAACATCCCCAAAGCCGAGATTGGCAAAGTCAACTTCGTCGTGGGGGAGAGAATCAAAGCGCTCAAAGCAGCGTAACCAAGAGGTCTTATGAATGTTTTCATTCAGATTCTATCTATGTTTGCGATGGTTTGCTCGGTGTTTGGATCAAAGCTGGTGGCAGAGTTAAAGCCTGCCGCCGGCTCCATGTCCTTCATTGTTGCAAATGTCACAAACTTAGCCGTCGGCCTGGCCGTTGGCAATCTAGCTCTGGCTCTCCTGCAACTTGCCTTTATGCTTTTCACCATCCCGATGTACCGAAGCCTTAGGTTTAGTGTTTCGGTCACGATTTACGGCGTGGCGACCTTTGCAATACTGGGAATAAGCAGCAACCAGCACTTTACCATGCCCCTGATCGACACGATCGGGACACTATTCGCCATAGCAGGCTCCTATGCCATGTTGAAACGGGAATACCGGATAATGGCTGTGATGTGGATCGTGGCAGATTCTATTTTCGTCGGAGTAGCGATGAGAGAAGGTCTGGCCGGTCTCCTGATTCAGTCCCTGGCTTTCGTCTACTACGGTTTCAGGCGTCTGCAACCTACTGCCGCTCTCGCGGCCCACTAAACTATTTGATTCTTGACCCAGGAGGGGCACACAACCCCTCCAGGGTTGTCGTGCGCCCTCTCGTAACGGAGATTCGCATGGCAGCCTCAGTTGAAGAAGCTGAGAATCAAGATGCCATTGTTGCTCAAGACCAAGAGAATCAGGACCTACCCCCTGCTCCTCCCCCAAAACCTGCAAAAGACGTATATACCCAGCGTTTCAATCACAAGTACATGCTCCTCCTCTGGAACCGCAAAAACGCGAGAATGATCAGTCCCCGGATGACCAAAGCACAGGTTTCCAATTGGATCTATTCTGGCGTGTCGGATAGCCGACATAATTTTTATTTGTGTCGCTTATCAGGAGGGTCTTTGGGGACTACTCGTTCAGTCCATCTGGTTCACTCATCATGGATTCGAATGGATCGTCGACCATCACCATCATCACCTGTATGAGGAATGGGCAGACAGCTCAGACAACTAACTAACTTGCGGAGCAGCATCGCTGTTTCAGCCAAAAAGGAGGACCCCATGGGTCATCATCGCAACAATCACACTCCGGCCAACACCACCAACGTTGAGTCCGTCGCAAGGCGAATCGCGGAGCTCTTCTTTAATCCTTCAACTGACGACAGTAGCGAAAAGCTCATCCCGGTTGGGGGCTTAGTCTGCCATGTAGATCGTGCCTTCGGGAAAAAGAACGGCGCAGCCGTATTCCCCCAGGTCGTCCACGCCCTGCAACAGGAAGGATTCATGGTCGCTTGACCGAACCACCACATGTGAAAAAAGGACCCCTCGCTAACCGCGTCGGGTCCTTTTTTTTTGACCTGTTGACAATATATGAACGTGTGATAAGGTGATATCAAGATATTAATTGCGGGAACATTAAAGGTTGCGTGGTCGTTGCCGATAAGAAACCCAGCCAAACAGCAACTTCGGCTCTGCGCCGGACAAAACCGGGAGTATTTATGAGAATTTCTTTGATTAACGTCGTATTGATCCTTTTCGTAGCAACGGCGTTGACGGGCTGCGGCGGGGCCAACATGCTCACCATAAAACCATCGACAGATTCCCTCGGGGCACTGGAGCACTCGGCCACCGGGACAGTCCATATTTCAACATCGGCAAAGGGGTTGGAGGTGGTGCCCTACGATAAGGAGCCTGGAACGACGCTTCTTTCACCTCGGATTTCCATGAGGTACGTCACAAAGGATGATGTGGTTTCAATCGTCAACACCGCCTCAATCGACGCCATTCGCCGGGCCGGGTACACGATCACCGGCTTGCCCCCCGAGGAAAAGGCAGACTACGAGGTAGGCATAAAGGTTAAATCTGTCATCGGAACCAATGCCAGGAATAATTTCACCGATAGCAACATGTCCGACATAGTTGCCGGGGACCGCGGGAAACGCGAAGACAATATCATGGCATGGACCTTCACCAACACCTACTGCGGCGCCGCGATAGCGCTCGTCAAATTCACCAACAACAAAACTGGCGAGTCCCTCGTCCACGTTGTATCGGGTGCGGACTCCAGCATGGGGTTCGGGACGACCGACAGTAGTGTGGAAGGGGCCATAACCAGCGCTATGCAGAAATACAAGGTAAACCTGGTTAAGATGTTTGAGGCCTTCCAGCAGGGACTTCTAAAGTAACTTTTCGACAACGACCCAGAGTATACAACAGACTTTAAACCTTTAACTTCGGGAAACTAAATGTCAATTTCCACCAAAATCCTTTTAATCGAAGACGAAGCTGTAGTCCTCAACTTCTTAGTCACCTTCTTCACCGAATCGGGCTATTAACCCGGTGACGATATGACTATCTTTACTGTCTCATTTGAATTATACTCCCTGCATGGAAAAGATCGACGCACGCACTATAACAGGTAAAGCTTTGGAGCTCTTGCGTAAGCAAGCAATCCGT
>Ga0209123_1000203_pt1 | contig 91403 bp, 85 predicted proteins | sample BarGraIncu00431A_FD_184500 | JGI IMG/M metagenome (GOLD analysis project Ga0209123, IMG submission 184500) | Arctic peat soil microbial communities from Barrow, Alaska, USA - Barrow Graham LP Incubations 004-31A (SPAdes) (version 2) | ecosystem: Environmental > Terrestrial > Soil > Wetlands >... | reverse complement strand
CTGATTGGGGGCAATCAGCGCAGAAGAAACTCCCTTCCTCAAGGACCAGTGCCGTTGCAAGAAGGGGGGCAGCTTTGTCCCCCCTATGAAATAGGGTGGAAGCCGAACGTTAGAGAGGCAGGGGGGTGTTCTGCCCAGGCTAAATACCCCCCTGTCTCGCTACGCGAGCCTTCCCCCTGTTCCCACAGGGGGGACAACACCGCGGGAGGGAGGCACCTTGCCCAGGATCAGCATCAATCAGACGAACGCTAACCCTTCGCTTTTTTCGAGGCTATTATGCACCACACTTTTGACGTACTTGTAATTGGAACGGGGACCGCCGGCTACACGCTGGCACTTGCCTGCAGTAAGGCTGGGCGCAAGGTGGCGATTGTCGACAACCAGACCTATGGCGGGACCTGCGCCATGCGCGGCTGCCAGCCGAAGAAATACCTTGTCGATGCCGCAGAGGTGGTCCAACTCTCCCAGCAGATGTCCGAAATCGGTGTCCATCCCGGGGCAAAGATCGACTGGCCTGCTTTGATGCGCTCCAAGTCCGGCTTTACCAGCGCGGTGCCGGAGCGCACTGAGAGAGGGCTGCAAAAGGCGGGGATAGAATTATTCTACGGGACGGCGCGCTTCATTTCCCCGGGAGAAGTGGCGATCGGCGAGGAGTCGACGGTGCGCGCCCAGACCGTCGTGATTGCCACCGGAGCCAAGCCGGCCCGGCTCGACTTTCCCGGCGCGGAGTTGGTGATAACCAGCGATGATTTTCTGGAACTGGGTGCGTTGCCGAGGCGGGTCCTCTTCATCGGGGGGGGCTACATATCGCTTGAGTTTGCCCATGTGGCGCGGGCGGCGGGTGCAGCGGTGACGATCCTGCATCGCGGGGATCGGATACTGAAGCGTTTCGAAGCGGAGATCGTCGCCCGGCTCTCCGCGTCAGCACACGCACTCGGCATCATCATCGTGACCGGCATCAACGCATGCTCCTTCGAGAAGCAGGGCGGCGCTCTTGTCACCTACGGCGCGGCCGGTTGCACCGAGAGCTTCCAGTCGGACCTGATCGTGAACGGCAGCGGGCGCCTGGCAGATCTGGACAGCCTGGATTTGGCAGCCGGCGGAGTGACGCGCGGCGCGCGCGGAGTAGCAGTCAACGACTACTTACAAAGCGTCAGCAACCCGGGCGTGTATGCCATCGGCGACGCCTGCGACTCGCCGTTTCAACTGGCGACGGTCGCCGACATGCAAGCCGAGGTCGCGGCGCAAAACATTCTTCAGGGCAATCTGCTGCGTCCCGATTACCAGGGAGTTCCCAGCGTCGTCTTTACCCAGCCGCCCCTTGCCGGGGTCGGCATGACTGAGGAGCAGGCTGTGCAATCAGGGGAGAAGTTCAGGATCAACCGCGGCTCCATGAAAGACTGGCCCTCCTCGCGCCGGATCGGCCAGCAGTATGCTTACTACAAGGTCCTGATCCAGGAGGGTTCCGGTAGGATTCTGGGGGCGCATCTGCTAGGTCATAACGCTGGGGAGGTCATCAACATCTTCGCCTTGGCCATTAAATTCGGACTTTCCAATACCGACCTGAAAAAGGTACTTTGGGCCTATCCGACCCATGTCTCGGATCTGAAATACATGATATCTTGAGGGATTGAACAAAAAAAGCGCCGTAACGAAAGGAGGAATCGTCGCGGCGCAAAGGTTATTCTGTTGTTTGGTTAACTGGCTGTTGTCCGGTACTCAGGTTGCCGCCGGATCTCGTCCCATCCCGTTGGCAACCGTTCGTTCTTTCTTGCCGGACATCTTAATACTCTTCAACATTGGTGCCAATTCCCGCGCTGGCGGCATAACCATTTAATCTGCTAATATCATTATACTTTTCTTTCGAGCTTGCCTAACTCGCCCCGACCGTCTTGGGTAAAAAGTGAACAGCCCGCCGGGTATACCACGAAACGTTACTCATTTCCAATCAGTTGCATTTGAACACCCGTTTCCAGGTTTTGCACAGTAGCAAGACTGGTTATCGAGCCCTAAGACTGTCGTGAACAGGCACCAGTGAGATTAGGCGTAGTGGAAAGGGGAAAGCGGTGCGGGTAAACCCGAACCGCCAGGGTTATCACGCGCGACAGACAAAAAAAAGCGCCAAGACGAAAGGAGAAACTCCATCGAGGCGCAAAGTGGGTTGTAAGTTTTAGGTAATGCTTTACCGTGCTTGGAGCCAGACCGAGAGATCAATGTTCTTGTCGAGCAATTCCCAGAGGCGATTTGCTTCAGGGAGCGTTGGCGCGACAGGTTGGTCGACTGCCTTTCCAGCAAAAATGCGCTCTGCTTTGTACTGAGCTATCGAAACGACTCTGATCTGTTTCACGACTCGCCCTTGCGTAACAGTTCGCTCTGTAACCCATTCATGCTGTGTCTTGCGTTAACACCTTACCTATATACAAATTGGGTGCCAAAACTCTCAAATAATTTAAACCGACTCAACTCTCTAAAATTGAATGATTTTGTTACCGTAGGTATTTTTGCTTACTGGCATAGGCGAGTGCAAACTATGAACAGGATGACATAGGGCCTGAGGATAAAACTGTTAACTATCAAATAGTTTCAAGTCTTATACATCTTGCATGATTTGAACAGCAAAATTGCCATGAGATTTCCACTAGAACCTATACAGCTTTTCCCCCTCCCTAGCCCTCCCCCTCCGGGAGAGGGGACTTTCTGACTCATCTGAAATTACTCTAGGAGTCGTATCCGTCGTATCTGATGTATCCATCGTATCTGACGGGGCTGGCGCAGGGCAGCCCTTTTTTAGAATGACAAATTCCAAAAAAAAAGCACACCGATGAGGTGCGCCTTTCTTTGAGAGTAAAATGTTTCAAACTGCAGCTGCAACTGCTCTGCAGAAGTCTCCGCTATTTCTGGATCCAGTTACCGTTTTGGAGTTGCATCCACCACCCGGGGCGCGCCGCATCACGCTTGGTCTCGGCATAGGTGGCCGCCGCCTTGCCCATTACCTGGTCTAACGCCGCCTTGCTCTCCTTCTGCTTACCGAGTTTAAGAATCGCCTTGGCCATGCTGCTCACCACGGTTTTCCGGTTCTGATTTTCCGCTGCGACCAGACTTTCATCCTGCGGGTCTACCTTCGACTTATCCCGCACCGAGACCAACCCCTGGTTGGTAATTCCAACGGCCCCGGCGGTAAAAAGCGAGTTCAGCTTCGGTAGCCTGTGGGCCATATCGTCGTAAGCCTTCAGGACGTCCGGCATGCTGGAAAGCTCGATGGCGAGTGCGTCCGCGTCCACATCCGCCGCATAAGCCTCGGAAACCAGGGAAAACGAGGGAAGTTCATTGATAAGGCTGCTCTGCGGTTTTTCCGGCACTGCCACTGGCTGGGCGGGCGGCGCCTGCTCTGCGGGAGGAGTTTTATCCGCGCCGCTTTTCAGCAGCATATCATCCAGAGACTTATAAGCCTCCTTGGCTGCCTTTTCCGGGAAATAGACGTTAACGGTAATGACTGCACATGCGGCGAGCAGAAAGCAGGACGTGACCAGCAACCACTTGAAAATTCTTGTCTTCATGCATACCTCCCGGGTGATGTCTTGATGCTGATTGCTAATCAGCTAAAAATATAGCACACTTGCCCCGGTTGGAAAGTCGTACCACCTTACCACAACCGGCTCCTTCACTCGCCCCACTTGAATTCTTTGAGTGCGGGCGTCTCAACTGGCGCCTGCTCCTGCGCCGGCTGCGGCTCTTTGCTGGTCGCCTTGCCCCGCAGCGCCGCCTGCTTGATGGAATCAAAAAGATGGTCCAGCGCGATGCGATTTTGGGTCGGTGCAATGGAGACATTCAGGTCGCGCACCCCAAAAAAGTTGGTGTGCACGAGTTCGAGCGTTTGGAAGCTTAAATAGCCAGACTCCATAAGCGCTTTGATCTCCGCTTGATCATAGCTTCGGTCCGACCGGAAAAAGAATCCGCTGAGCTTCTGTTTAGCCAGGCGCTGCAGGAACTCCTTACTCACGAGCATCTTTTCACCAGAGCCTTCGTGTGCCCAGATCTCGGTAAAACCGGTGAGTCCGGCCAGTCCTTTCGCCCCTCCGTTTACGCTGAGAACGCCATCGACCCGGCCCGAGATGTACCCCTTTATCCCGGGGAATATGCTGCAGAACTGTTTCAAACTGAAATTATTAACCAGGAGATCCCCCCGGTAGTGAACCCCTTCCTGCATGGTGAGAAAGCCTTTGCCGAGTAGTTCCCCGTCATAGAGTGAGCCATTTAACGAGGTAATCTGGGTCACCCCAGCTGCGGCGCTGGCATGCATGCTCAAGTTGCCGAGTTCCATAGCACCGAAGTTTATTTTACCGACCCTGAGGAGTTCCCCGCCGGGACTGCTGCGGCGCAACAGGGCCAAGAGCGTGGGGTAATTCCCCCGGCTAAAGGCCATCACCTCCGGGGCCTTTGGTCCAGGCTGCCCCGAAAGGTCGAGGGAGAAGGGAACCTTTCCGTTGATACCCGAAACCACTAGTTTTTGCTGACTTAGCTCGAAGCTCCCGCCCTTAATGGCGAGTGAGCCCTCCAGCAATTTTTTCCCCTGCGCCAGGCCGAGCTTACCGTCTGCCCCCAGCGTCCCATCAAGGGTAGCCTCCTGGATCACCCGAGGCAGCAGGTTTATCAAGGGGGTAATGAGGTTCTTTGCCGCAGTTTCCGGGAGGGTAAAGGTCAGGCTGCCGGTGCGCTGCGCGGAGAAAGGCCGAACCATTTCCCCCTTGAGCTTGAGCGCCACACCTTGGCCGGGTGAGAGCATTGCATCGCTGATGCTGAGCTTGTCCCCCGCCAGATCTCCCGCCAGACTGAATGCCGCACCGGACACCAAGGCCTTTCCGCCGGTCCCGTTCAGCGCGATTCGGCTCCCCCGGGAGTCAAAGCGGCCAGAGAAGCCGTTCGCTTGCGAAAAGCTGCCGGTCAAGTGCAATCCGTCCAAGGTTCCGCCGGTGAGTGTGCCCCCCGAGCGCTTGGGGATCAAAGGTGCAATAGCCGCTGCGTCAGCGCCTTTGAGCCCCAGATCGAAGCTGGCGCCAGCCTGGGGCGCGAAAGGATTACCGGAAAGCGACCCGGCCAGCGCTCCTCCCAAAAGCGTCCCCTGCAACTCCCCCTTGGCGCCCGAGCGCGAGAAAGCGACCTGAACTGAAGGAGCCGCAACGAGATTACCCTGCCAGGTGACGCGGCCAGAGGCCAGGTCAGCCTTGCCTTCCAGCCATTTTTCGGCGGCATCTGTGTGGAGCATGACGCGCAAGCTACCGCTAAGAGATTTCAGCTCGAGTTCGCCCCGCTTTAAGGTACCGCCGTCAAAGTCAAAGGAGATCGGCAAAGATGTCGCCTTTTCAGCGCCCTTTACCTGCGCTAGTGCAGCGCTTAGGCGAGCAATCGACAACTGAGCGCCAGCGGCACTTGCCTCCGCACCCTCGAGATACGCCATTTGATCGACGACCCTGTAATGAAAACGGGCGTTGCCAACCTGCCCGTTCACGCCGAGACCCTGCAACGAGGCGGCGCCCTGTAGTAGAAGATGCCCGCTCCCTCTGCGCACCTGAACTGTGACGGCTCCTTTTTTCACCGCGAGCGCGTTTTTCCCTCGGCTTCCCTGGAAGCCCGCCAGTTGCACGTCGGCCGTGGCGACCAACTGCTGAGGGCTACTTCCAGCGGCGTCGATGGCGATGGAAGCCGTTCCGGAATTGGCGCTTAGACCGTAGCGCTCCCAAAGTGGTTTGAGCGTCGTAACTCGTGAGGCAAGAACCTTAAGGGAAACGGTTAGGGGATTACCTTTCGTAGCGTCGAAAGCGAGCTTCCCTGTGAAAGGGATGCCGATAACCTGCGCCGAAAGTGTGGGAATATCTGCCTTCAGTGGCTTCATCTGGCGAGAAACCCGGAGACTGAAAGGCATTTCCAGGGCTTCCAGTAGCCCTTTTTCGTGCGGGCCGGAAAGCGAGAGCCGGCCTTTTGCGAGAATACCCTCCCCGGTGCGGGAAAATACGATCGACCCGGTCAGGCCGGCCATCAGCAAACGTCCTTCTCTGGCAAGCATGCCGTCGTGCAAGAGGAGAGTGCCGGTTACCTCCCCAAGGCTGCTGCCCTTTCCCGCGAGGTGAAGCGCCTGGCAGCCGAGTCTGCCGCCAAAAATCAGATTCTTGCGGACCTGCTCCGGCAGCAAAACATTGAGGGTTCCCAGATCGACATCATTAAAGCCAAGGTCCAGGACAAAGTTGCGCTCTTTTTTCACCTGCTGTAGGGACCCCACCGCGTGCATCTGAACCAGATCATTGACTTTCAACTGGCAGCTTTTCAGTTGTGCAGCATTCCGCGACAGGCTGTAATCAGCTGCGAATTGAAGGTTCCCGGCCAGGGGATATCTTTTTCTGGCGGCAGAATAGCGCAGCTGACTGAAGCGGAAGTTCCCTGCAGTACTGAGTTCTCCCTTTTGAAAGACAGCATCCACCTGAAGACTCCCGATGCCGCCTTCAAAGAGACCGGCATTTTTCAATTTGAATAGAGTAGCCACCTCTTTCAGAGCTAGCGAGGGGGCCGAGAGCTTGAGGTCCAGGGCTGGGTCAATCCCCGCACGCGCTTTCCCCGTCAGGGTAAAGCGATTGTGCGCCATATCCTCAAAAACAAGGTCGATCTTTGAGTCAAGTGAGCCCTTTGTAGTCAGATTGAAGATCTGCAGCGCAATTCCCTGCACCACCTGTCCCTCAATTTTGACTGTTCCGTCCTTCAGAGTGAATTGCTGGATGCGGGTTTCCACCGGAGTGGACTGCTTGGCTGCCAGTATTTTCTGAAGCTGGGCAAAGTTCCACACCCCCTTGCTGTCCTTTTCCAAAGCGATCTTTATTCCATCCAAGGTAACGACGTGAAACCGTCGTCTGCCCAAAAGGAGGTTACCCCATTGCGGAGCGACGGCAACTGAATCCGCAGTTGCCAGACTTTCCTTGCTGAACCCCGGGGGATTATCCAGCCGGACGCCCCTGAGGTAGAGAGTTCCGCCAGAGGTTTGCAATCGCTCAACGGTAAGGTTCTGATGCAGGTAGGACGTTAGGAGTCGGGATACTTGCCGGGCGGGAAGCGGAGAGCCCAGATAGAGATCGAGGGCGAGAGCAATGAGTACCACAAGGCAAACGACGGCTATCAGGAAGCCCGACAGGTACTTTCCGGCGCTGCTGCCTTTCTGTTTTTCTTCCGCAGGATCGCCCATGATCGTGCATCCTCCGCAGGTTGAGGAAAAGTATACACCAGCAAACTTTGAAATTGGGCGGGGCGCATCGCTGAGAAAAAAAATCTCTGCGCTTCCTTCCTGACCCCGGATTGCGCCGAAGCAGGGAAGAGCCAATTAGTCCGAAAGATCGGACCGCCTCCCAGAAGATTTCCTGGTGGCCCGACAAAAATAAAGGTTGAGTTGCAGGACTTCCAATTTGCGCTAAAATAATTAGAGTTAATTAACTTAAAAGGCAGTACTGCGCCCTCAAGAATTTTGGGTGATCAACCGTGAGCGAACTAGGGCATGAAATATATTTGATCGGGCCCAACAGGCTCTACAGCGAATTGCTCGCCCGCTGCATTGCGGACCAAACGGGAGCGGAGTGTCTGATTTCACCCTCACTTGGCTCCATGCCAAGCCAACCTAACAGTGACCAGAAAAGACTTGTGCTTTACGACTTCTCCAACTGCCACGACTCGCTTGAGTCCCTTATCGCATCCGACACAAAGAACATCCTACAGAGCGATTACGTTGTTCTGACCAACGTGTCTGACACCTTGCACATAGAATGCGAAGCACTCCATTGCGGGGTGCGCGGCTTTCTGTATTATCAAGGCGGGATTGATACCCTGTTGAAAATGATCCACTCGGTGCTAAACTCGGAACTATGGATTTCCCGGGAGCTGATGACAACACTCCTTCTCGATGGCGGGCTACATACATCGCAGAAAATCCAGAAAAGGAAACTGGAGCTCACCGCCCGGGAGTTCAGCATCCTCAGTGGCCTAAGCATAGGCCTCACAAATCAGGAGATTGCGGAGAAGTTCTGCCTGAGCCCCCATACTGTCAAGACCCATATCTACCATATCTTCAAGAAAATCAAGGTTGGCAACCGGGTAGAGGCAGCACACTGGGCAGCCCAGCACCTTTAACATTTTGATACGAAAAAAGTAGTATGCCTCGCCTCTTTTTTATCATACCCATCAGCCTCTTTTCCTATCAAAATGCCCCCGTAAATACGCCACGATTTAAGCCACACGCCTGATTGTTAAATTTTTCCAATTTGGCATCATTTTATCGTCTGCTGAATCGCAACGTCACTGGTCAGCGGGCGCCCCGCGTCACGTCGCACTACGGGAACGCACACGAAACGACGGGACTGAAGTTTCTCCCCTCAATACTCCGCAAGGATTCAATACTGTCCATAGTCCGGTTTCGGGTTTGACAAAGTTATTGGAACGCCAAAAAACCGATGATCTGCAAAGGAGGTTCTTATGCCATTGGGAACCCGAGATTTATTAATCATTGAGGGAGATCTGGTTAAAATAACCTCGCATAAAAGGCATCATAAGTATCTGATTCCCGCCGGGACTATTGCCACCATCGGGAAAACGGTCCCGGGCGAAGTAACGCTGTATCAATTAAATGGATATGAAAATGTCTGTCTGGACGGTTGTGAAATGGAATTAGTTTCCTACACGAGAAAGGCGGGTCAGTGACCTGCTTAATAGCATAAGGTGGATTTTCAATATCGGACCTGCTGCAGGCAGTCTAAAGGATGTCAACCATGTCACTCAAAAAAGATTCACTATTTCACGAGATTTTCAATTTGTCATATCCATGGGAGATAATTATCATATCGTTTTCAAAGGCAAAATTAAGGGTGGATTTTAAATTCGACTATAAAAGTGACACTGTCACTTGCCCGATTTGCAATGTTCGCACGCCCGTGGTCGGCAAAACCGATTATACCTGGGAATATCTCGACTTATTGGAATATTCAACACGAATAACCGCGTATCTTCCCATCGTTGACAATCTCAATCCGGATTGCAAGGTATGCTTCGACCAAGCAGCGCTAAGCAATCTTTTATTGTTGGACCTGATCTTAAAGCAGTTAAAAAACACGAAAGTGATGAACCCATTGCGCTGCCTGTTTGATGCGGTGAATTCGGGCCTTGCCCGGAAGTCTCAGCGCCCCGGCAGTTTTTCTTCCAATAATTTTGTCAGAGATGCGACCTCAGACCGAGCCAGGCCGGCTGCCCGGATACACTAACAAGTTAAAGACTGCCATTACGAAACCCGGCCGCGACCATGAGCATCAGCATGAAGCAGGTCGTGAATTCGACTGACCGGGCAAAGGATATCACCATGCCTACCATCATGACGACCATTTTCAGGGCCCTGGCCTTTATTCTGATGGCAACCGAGGTGTACGCTCTGGAGGTATTTTTCAATGTCCAAATCACAGGAGCTAATGCGCCGAAGATCCGGGTCCAGACCAATCTTCCGGACACTACCAAGGTAAGGATCTCTCTTGCCAACCAAAGCGTCGACTTCAGCGAACAAATCAAAACCGAAGTGGCCGCCGGAGTTTTTGAGGGTGGTCCGTTTCTGGACAATGGTGAGCCGATACGTCCCGGCAGGTACACCGTAAGTATTTCTGCCGATCTGGCACAATTTCAGAGCGAATCAGTACAATCGATCATTGGAATTCATGGCGAGGAGTTACAGGGCCCTTTGGTCCACAAGGGTATGTTAGGCAGGAAGGTTTCTTATATGACCCAATTGGACATCTATTAAATCCATCTGGCCAGCGGAGAAGGCGATGAAAAAATCCAGCATCCAGTTCCGACGACTCTTTGAGACGACTCAAGACGGCATTTTAATCCTCGACGCTGACACCGGACAGGTTCTCAACGCCAACCCTTTCCTGGTCGGAATGCTGGGCTACAGCCTGGAGGAACTGACAGGGAAAAAGCTCTGGGATCTGGGCGCGTCCGCCGACCGGGCCACCAGCGAAGGGAGATTGGCGACCCTGCAGCAGGAGGGGTTTATCCGCTTCGGGGACCTGCCGCTGCTGGCAAAAGACGGCAGGCTGATACCGGTGGAGTGGGTCTGCAACCTCTTCACGCTGGCGGGCACCAGGAGTATCCAGTGCAATGTCCGCGATATCTCGGCCCGGGGAAAGCAAGAAGCAGATGCCAAGAGACTCAACACTCTCCTGGTGGCGCGGGCCGCGGAACTGGAGGCCGCCAACGGGGAGCTGGAGGCATTCAATTACATGGTCGCCCACGACCTGAGCCAGCCCTTGACCCTCATTCACGGATATTGTCATGCCATCAAGGCACAGTTCGGAGACCAACTCGAAGCCGAGTGCCTGGAGTACCTTCAGCAGGCCAACAACAACACCTTGCGCATGAATCACCTCATTGAGACCCTGCTCGGTTTCTCGACCGCGAGCCACGGGGAACTCCAACGGGAGCTGGTTGACCTCGGCCAACTGGCGTGCGAGGCGGCCGAGGCGCTCTGGCAGGCCGATCCGGAGCGCGAGGCGGATTTCCGGTTTGCCAGGGGGGCCATGGCTTATTGCGACGCGAACCTTTTGCGGATAGTCCTGGACAACCTCCTGGGCAACGCCATGAAGTTCAGCAGAATCCAGGAGAAGGCGGTCATCAGGTTCGGCGTGCAGGAGGTCGGGGGGATGCCGGCCTACTTCATATCCGACAACGGAATAGGGTTCGACACGACATCCGCAGACAAACTCTTTACCCCTTTTCTGCGCCTCCCCTCTGCCGGGAAACGCGAAGGTTTCGGGATCGGTCTCGCCACGGTGGCGCTGATCGTCAGACGACACGGCGGCAAGGTTTGGGCCGTGGGGGAGCCGAACAAGGGGGGCTGCATCTACTTCACCCTCGCGGCGCAGGGAGCCGGGGATTGCCGGTGCGGGTAACAGGGAAAGATGTCCGACAATCAGCGTTTGAAGCGCCGAAGAGGAAATTGCCATGGACAAAGAAAAGAGGACTTATGCCAGAAGAACGCTGCATGCACGAGCGCTCATGCACAAGCGCGGAAGTATCGTGGTCGGTGAAGTGGTGGACCTCAGCATGAACGGAGCCTTTGTGACCTCAGCCATGCAAATGGGAGTAGGCGACCTGGTGACGGTTACCATATTTCACACCCTGACGCCGCAAATCCTCCGCGATCTGAAAGCAAAGGTGGTCAGAGTAACAGACCTCGGGATGGGACTGCAGTTCGAAAAACTCCTCATCGATTAAAAGCTGACTGCTGCCCCTTTCCCTGGAAAGAATTTCCTGCTCAACTTCACTACGATGAGAACCACGCCGCACAGCGCCAAAAGGGCACCCGGCTTTCCGGATGCCCTTTTGCCTTACCCTTTGATCAACCTGGTACTTTTGCTGCGGCCTAGGCCGGCAACGACGGCAGCTCCAGGCCGGCCATCTTCTGGACCATGCGCACCACCTGGCAGCTGTAACCGAACTCGTTGTCGTACCAGACATAAACGACGCAACGGTTCTTCTGCACAATGGTCGCCAAGGAGTCGACCACACCCGCGTGGCGCGAGCCGACGAAGTCGCTGGAGACAACATCAGGCGAGTTGGTGAAGTCGATCTGGTTCTGAAGCGGCGAGTCCAGCGAGACGGAGCGCAGGTGGCTGTTCAGCTCGGCGACCTCGGTTTCCCGTCCCAATTGCAAGTTGAGAATGGCAAGGGATACGTTCGGCGTCGGCACTCGGATGGCGTTGCCGGTCAGCTTGCCGGAGAGTTCCGGGAGCACCTTGGCGACGGCCTTGGCCGCGCCGGTCTCGGTGATGACCATGTTGAGCGGCGCGCTCCGCCCGCGGCGGTCGGCCTTGTGGTAATTGTCGATCAGGTTCTGGTCGTTGGTGTAGGAATGGCAACTCTCGACATGCCCGCTCACGATGCCGAACTGGTCGTTGAGCACCTTCAGCACCGGTACGATGGCGTTGGTGGTGCAGCTCGCGGCGGAGAAGATCTTTTCCGGGCCAACGATCAATTCATTGTTGACGCCGGAAACGACATTGGGTATATCACCCTTGCCTGGTGCGGTGAGCAGCACCTGCGCGATTCCCGGCGCCTTCAGGTGACGGGAGAGCCCTTCGCGGTCGCGCCATTTGCCGGTGTTGTCGATCAGGATGGCGTTATGGATGCCGTACTGGGTGTAATCCACGTTCTCCGGGGCATCGGCGTAGATGATCCGGATCATGTTGCCGTTGGCGATGATCGCGTTTTCTTCCTCATCGATGGTGATGATGCCGTTGAACGGTCCGTGCACCGAGTCGCGGCGCAAAAGGCTCGCCCTCTTGATCAGATCGTCTTCACTTCCCTTACGCACGACTGCGGCGCGCAGCCGAAGTTTCTCGCCGCTTCCCGACTTCTCGATGAGGATGCGGGCGAGCAGGCGGCCGATCCTGCCGAAGCCGTACAGCACGATATCCTGCGGTTCGCTCAAAAGCGGGGTGCGTCCGGTATTGACGGAGGCAAGTTCCTGCCGCACGAAATCGTCCACGTCGAGGGTCTGGGCCAGGTAGCGCACCGTGAGCCGGCCGATATCGATGCGAGCCGGCGCCAGGTCGAGCTTGGCAAGGGCCTCGATCACAGGGAAGGTCTCCAGCACGGTAAGTTCGCTATCCAGGATCAGACGGGCGAAACGGTGTGCTTTGAGTACCTCGATGGACGGGCTGTTGACCAGGGTACGGCCGTACACCGTGGTGACGATGTTGTTTTCACGGTACAGGCGGCCGATGATCGGGAGCATGCGCTCGGCGCACTCGGCCTGGCCCTGCCATTCTTTCAGGTAGGCTTCTTGTTTAGCAATGGTCATGGTTGATCCCTTCTTGGAAAAAGTATGACTGACCAGAGTGGTCAGTATCGGGGCTACAAATGCTGTCAGAGAAAGATCTTTGCTGGATGAGAGTGTTACCCTGCAGAGTCGTAACAGTTTGACGGTCTGGCTGCTACCAAGACACGGGCGCAGCGATTCTTGGTAAATTGGGCTACATGTTACTGCATCTGGCATAGGGAAACAAATACAAAAGCGCGCACGCCGAAAATCCCCGGATCTAGGCGCATAAATGGCAGCCTCCCAGACAGATGGCTTTTAGCAGGTCGAATCTTGTATTCGGCCGGCTTATGGTCATGATATGTTCATGCGCCTGCTTTGCACCTGGGGCCGCCATTTGGAAAGGAACTATGAAAACCATCGTATTGCTGATAATGTCCAATATCTTCATGACTTTTGCCTGGTACGCACACCTGCGCAACCTCCGTGCAGCCCCCCTTATGGTTGCAGTTTTGGCCAGTTGGGGCATCGCCTTCTTCGAGTACCTACTGCAGGTGCCCGCCAACCGCGCCGGGTACGGGACCTACACCCTGGGCCAATTGAAGATCATACAGGAAGTGATCACCCTTTCGGTATTCGTCCCCTTTGCGGTCTTCTATATGGGGCAACCGCTGAAACTCGACTACCTCTGGGCGGCAGTCTGCCTGGCTGGAGCGGTTTTCTTCATCTTCCGCAGCAGCTAGAGCCAGAAAAGCTGTTGTGTCAACCCAAGTTCATTGTGGAACGCAACACCCATGGTGAGACGGTTGCCGCTGGCGCCAGAGCCCATTTACCTGGTCATGTACCAACATGTAAGAGGTCACCCGTGGAAATAGAGTTATCAAAGGAAGTCCAGCAGGCGCTGACCGCCTCGATCCGCCGCTACGTTTCCGAAAATATGGAGAACGATATCGGCGACTTACAGGCTTCGCTTTTCCTCCAGTACTGCCTGGAAGAAATCGGGCCCTGCGTGTATAATTCCGCCATCGCGGACGCCCAGCGCTACCTCCAGGAAAAGGTATCGGACCTGGAAAACGTTTGCTACGCCCCTCAGTTTGGCTATTGGAGCAAACAGGCAAAAGCATCCGCCACCCGCCGCCCTGCCCCCAAAAAATAGCCCGTTTGGCAAACCAGTCCGCCGAGAAACTCGGCATGGGTGAAAACCTGCGTTAAACTATCAGCAACCAAAGGGGATTACGCTATGGGTGAAACACCGATTGCAGCAGGGAAAAGTAGTTTCAGCCTGGTCGATACGAAGACGCTCTTCGCCGAACTAGCCCTACAGCCGGATGCGGTCTTTCTGGATTTAGCCTGCGGAACCGGCGCGTATTCCCTTGCGGCGACCGGACACCTCGGCAGCGCAGGAAAGGTATTTGCTTTCGACCTCTGGCCGGAAGGAATCGCTGCGCTCGATAGCGAGATTACTGCCAAACAGATCCAGCAAATCCAGACCGGCATTGTGGACGTCACCAAGACTATCCCTTTGGAAAACGGATCAGTGGACAGCTGTCTCATGGCGACAGTGTTGCACGATTTCATCTCCATCGCTGCAGAACAGGGGTCACTTCGCGAAATCCATAGGGTTTTGAAACCCGGCGGGACCCTCGCCGTGATAGAATTCAAGGTGATGGACGGGCCGCCGGGGCCGCCAAAAGAGATCCGCAGAGCGCCCGAGGCGGTCAGAGAACTCTTGGCTTCCTACGGCTTTCGTCACCACAAAACCATCGAACTCGGTCCCTTCAATTACCTGTCGTTATTTCACCGCTAGGGGCAGTATCCAGCCTACCTCTCGACCCCCCAACAAGGAGCGTTTCATGATCAGCGTACTTGCATCAATCGAAATAGAAGAAGGAAAACGCGCGGCCTTTCTGGAAATCTTCAACGCCAATGTCCCGACGGTGCGCCAGGAGAGCGGCTGCATCGAGTATTACCCCGCCATCGACATTGACTCGGGTTTCTCGGTGCAGCGTCTCGATAAAAACATGGTAACCGTCATCGAGAAATGGCAAAGCCTCGACGCTCTGAGAGCGCACCTGGCAACGCCCCACATGCTGCGCTACAAGGAACAGGTTGAGACCCTGGTCAAAAACATCTCACTCAAGGTACTTCAGGTGGCATGAAGGGTAAGGCGCTTCTAAGTCAATGCGGAGTCCGAAAGTCCCCTCTCCCGGACGGGGAAGGGCAGGGAGGGGGGAATCAACTTTCTCCTCGACTAAACGAGGGGCGGAATCGTGGCCTAATCTCCAAACGAACAAGCAAAGCGGGATCAAAAGCGGAGTAGCGACACCATGACAGTAAAAAACCAGCAGGGTCCATCAAAGGGAGGTCTGCGCATTGTCGCCGGCATGGAGGCGATGAAGGGGCTACTGGTGCTTTTGGCAGGCTGCGGGCTTTTGACCGTCATCCACAAGGACCTGCACCTGGCTGCCGTCCACCTGGTTCAGGCCCTGCATTTTAATCCGGCCAAACACTATCCGAGCATCTTCATTGATGCCGCCGACAAGGTGTCCGACGTGCAACTCTGGATGCTGGCACTCTCGGCACTGCTCTACTCGGCAATTCGATTCGTCGAGGCCTACGGCCTTTGGAACAAGATGCAGTGGGCCGAGTGGTTCGGCCTGCTTTCCGGCGCCATGTACATACCTTTAGAAATTTTCGAGACTTCACGCGAATTCACCTGGCCCAGAATCACCGTCCTGCTGGTGAACCTTGGAGTTGTCGGGTACCTGGGAGACGCCCTGCTGAAATCGAGAAGGGCCCGCAAACCTTTCAGAAAGTAGCCGGTCCCGCCACGACCGGCCCTCACCGCGTCACCTCTGTGACGAGTCAGGGGCACCCCTTTAACTTCTACCCCAATCAAACCACCAAGGGAGCGGCGGATGCGGCATAAGATCACCAGAAAACAGTTCAACTCAAAGCTCTGCTTTATCTGTGGGCTGAAGAACAACTCGGGACTGCAGGCCTCCTTTTACGAAACCGAAAACGGCGAACTGATTGCCACCTTCACCCCGACTCTTGAGCACCAAAGCTATCCGGGCCGCCTGCACGGAGGACTCGCCTCGGCGATTCTGGATGAGACCATGGGGCGCGCCATCCTGGTCGGTAACGACGTGGAAATCTGGGGGCTCACGATCGAGTTGAACGTAAGCTACAAGAAGCCCATTCCACTTGGGGTGGAACTGAGGGTAGTGGGGAGAATCAGCGAGGAGAACAGCCGTTTTTTTCACGGGACCGGCGAGATCGTGCTTCCCGGCGGAGAGGTAGCCGTGGTCGCCCGCGGAAAATATCTGAAAGCACCGCTGGAAAAGATCGCGGACTTCGATCGGGTCGAAAATGAGTGGGCCGTGGTGGAAAGCGAGGATGATCCGGAAAGTATTGAGATCCCTTGACTCAGGGGGCAATTGACCACAAAAAGTGACCTGCGCCGCGTTCTCCTCCCCATCCCCACCCCTGCCCTCCCCTTGAAGGGGAGGGGGAACCGCCCCCAGACCGACCGTCTCAGGGACAACCAAAGGCTGGATGCTCCCCTTTTATTCATCCCAGCTGCCGCTCCAGCACCGCCAGCGACTGTTCCAGATGCTCCCTGGAGTGCGCCTCGATGGTGTAGGCAGCGTCCGGAGCGTAACGTTCCATGAGTCTGAAGAACAGCTCGAAGTCTATCGCTCCCTCGCCCGGGGGAGCGTGCTCGTCCCGCGTGCCACGATTATCGTGGATGTGAACCTCGGCAATACGGCCGCCCAGCGCCTCGAACCACTGCTCCATCCCCACCTTCTTGAACAGGTTCCAGTGTCCGACGTCGAAACAGTGACGCAGCAAAGGGTCGTCAACCGCCTCGAAAAGCGCCTTCAGGGTGCCGGGCTCCTCCTCGAAAATATTCTCCACAGCGATCACGGTGCCGATCGACCGGGCGCGTAGCAGCACACTTTGCCAAACCGCGACGCTGTGCTCAAGCCAGAGATCCGTCGCCGCGCCGTAACGCCAGCGATCGAACCCGGGATGAAAGACCATCACCTCCGGACGGAGGATTTCCGCGGCGTCCAGCACCTGGTCAAAGCGGCGCATGGTCGTCTCGCGCAGCAGCCTTTCAAAGGAGCCGGGGTTCAAATCCATGAAAGGCGCGTGTATGGTGCAGGATAGCCCCGCGCCCTTTAGCTGTTCCGCGACCGCATTGAGTTCACCGGGAAGCAGCCCCTCCAGCGCATCGCCCGAAAGGAAGATCTCCGGGTTGAGGCGGCGCTCCAGAAAAAACGGGAGATACTTACCTATCTGGGTATAGGGGACGTGGGCAAAGACGCGTTTACTCATGAGGCTTCCGGTGTTTTTTCAGTATACCCTCGGCGCAGGTGCTGCAACCGACCAACTGGTCCAGTTTCTGTATGGCAGTCGGCTCCCCCAGGACGATCAGGGTGTCTCCCGCCTCGATTGTCGTGTGCGATTCCGGGTTGAAGCCCATGGTGCCGCACTCTTTCTTGATACCAACGATGATGACGCCGGTTTCCTTCCTGAAGCCTGAACTCGCCAGACTCTCGCCGATATAGCCGGAGTGCTCGGGGATCAGGATCTCCTCCATCTGCAGTTCCATATGCTCGTGACCGGTGGCAATCTCAATGAAGTCGACAACGGTGGGACGCAGTATCGCCTGGGCCATCCGGGAGCCACCGATGAGATACGGGGAGACCACCTTGTTGGCGCCGGCCCGCTTCAGCTTGATCTCGGATCCTTCCTCGCCAGAGCGTGCCAGGATGTAGAGATCAGGATTGAGACCGCGGGCAGTGAGGGTGATATAGACATTTTCCGTATCTGAGGTGACCACCGAGATGAGACCCTTGGCCTTGCGGATGCCCGCCTTCAAAAGTGTGTCATCAGCAGTGGCGTCGCCACGCAGAAAGAGATAGCCGTGCCCGTCCAGTTCCATCCGGTCAATGGTACCGGTATCTTTCTCCACCACCACGAAGGGGAGCGGTTTAGCGGCGAATTCCTTGCAGATCAGCGCGCCGATGCGCCCGAAACCGCAGATGATGTAGTGGTCCTGCAGCGCGTTTATCGCCTTTTCCACCTTCTTCCTCCCGATGATACGATGAAATTGCCCCTCGAACATAATCTGAGCGAGACTACCGACGATGTAACCGATCACGCTGACGCCGAAGAAGATGAGCACCATGGTGAACACCTTGCCGGGGTCGCTTAGGTTGTGCACCTCCTTGAAGCCTACGGTGCTCAGGGTGATGACGGTCATGTAAAGGGAATCCAGGGTATCCCACCCCTCGATGGTGATGTACCCGAGGGTCCCGAAGGAGACCAGCAGCACCAGCACGCAGATGGAAATTTTCAGATGTCGAACCGGATCCATAAAAAACTCCCTCTGCGCGCCAAGATACAGTTGCAGCAAGCAAATTTCAAGACATTCCGCGAAATTACTTGTAAACACGGCGAAGTTCTTGACAAATTATGGATACTGTATACAATACACCCGCATCTTGGGGGGCGCCAATGAAGAAGAACGTGGAAAAGCATCTCACCCTTAGAGAACGGATTCTCGAGACCATTCGGGACGCCATCATGTCCGGCGCCTTGAAGCCCGGGGAGAAGGTCGCTGAGCCCGAACTCGCCGCCCGTTTCGGCATCAGCCGCACCCCGATCAGGGAAGCGTTTCGCCAACTGGAATCAGAAGGATACCTGACGGTCATACCGCGCAAGGGAGCGCTGGTGGCGTCCTTCTCCGCCAAGGACGTGGAAGAGTTCTACGCCATCAAGAGCATACTGGAAGGGTACGCCGCCCGCAAGGCCTGCACTCTGCTCAGTTCCCGCGAGATCAACAAGCTCGAGGGGATCAACGAAAAACTTCGCGAGATCGCCAGTGAAGGGGATGTGCGTCACTTCTTCAAGGTGCACAACAGCTTCCACGACATGTTCATTAGAGGCGCCGACAACGAGAAACTGCACGACATGATCGCCGCCCTTTTGAAGAAGTTCCAGCGGCTGCGCCTCGCCTCACTCAGCAAACCGGGCCGGATGCAGATTTCCGTCGAGGAGCACGAGAAGATCATCGAGGCTTTCCGTAACCGGGACGCCGTGCTCGCCGAGACCCTGGTACAGAAAAACGCCGAATACGGGGGGAAAGTACTGATCGAGGAGGAGCGCGTCCTGGACTCGGCCTACCCCGACATGGACCTGTAGCGCCGCTGACGAAAACCCTCCAGCCTGTGGGCACCAGCAAGGGGCGCCACTGTGAAGATTGTTTGTAGGGTACCCCTTGCGGGTATCCTGGCCAATGTCCCCAGTAACGGCAGAGCCCTTGGTGCCAAACTGTGTGCCCGCATCCCCCTGCTTCAACCCGTTTCCCTCCTCTACCATCTCTTAGAGACGCATTGCATACGTCTCCTTCATCCTATTCCACCGAGGCCAACCAGAGGGCGGCAGTGCTGAGACGCATGCAATGCGTCTCTACCTTGGGCGCCGACACTCTCTAGGGCAGCCCCCTCACCCCTGCCCCTCTCCCAGAGGGCTAGGGGGGCCACCCCATACTGGCTTCGAGTGAATAATCCCGAGAAAACAACAATGAGTCAACAGCCCCTTTGCGTCAATCACCTGCCGTTTTCCTTTGCCTCTGAAGCGACTTTGCGCTAAATTTGCCCCAGTATCATTAAAAGTAGGGGAGGAGTAGCCGTGCAGCAGCTGAAAATGATCCCGAAAGTTGACAGGGTACTCGAGTGGGATGCGGTGCGGGAACTCCTGGAGGTACATTCGAAAGTGCTGCTGGTGAAGGCCCTGCGCACCGTTCTCGGCCGACTGCGCAGCGCAGCGCTTGCCGGCAGCCTCGATGAGGCCGCTTTCGGCGCAAGCGCCATCTGTTCTGCGCTCACCCGCGAACTTGCCTCTCTGCGGGCGCCGAGTCTGAAGCGGGTCATCAACGGGTCCGGCATCGTGATCCACACCAATCTCGGCCGCTCGATGCTACCCGAAGCCGCCCGGAGCGCCCTGAACAACATCGCTTTTTCCTACTCCAACCTGGAATTCGACCTGGAAGCCGGAGTGCGCGGCAGCCGCTACAGCCACGTAGAGTCGCTCATCTGTGAGCTGACCGGGGCCGAGGCCGCCATCGTGGTGAACAACAACGCCGCGGCGGTACTGCTTGCGCTCAGTTCTCTTGCTGCCGGACGCGAGGCTGTCGTGTCGCGGGGCGAGTTGGTAGAGATCGGCGGCTCGTTCCGCATCCCCGACGTCATGCGGCTTTCCGGGGTAACGCTCAGGGAAGTCGGCACGACCAACCGCACCCACGCCAAGGATTACAGCTCCGCCGTCTGCCCTGACACCGCCCTCTTCCTCAAGGTTCACTGCAGCAATTTCGCAGTCGTCGGCTTCACCGCGGAGGTCAGCGCCCCCGAATTGGTGGCGCTCGCCGCGGCAGCCGGAGTTGCTGTACTCGCCGACATGGGGAGCGGAAACCTGGTCGATCTCTCCGGCCTGCTGCCGTGCGAGGAACCGACGGTTCAGGAATTCGTGCGCGCCGGGATCGACGTCATCACTTTCAGTGGTGACAAGCTCCTGGGTGGTCCCCAGGCGGGGCTCATCGTCGGCAAGAAGGTCTTCATAGAACCCATGAGGAAGCACCCGCTGCTGCGTGCCCTGCGGATGGACAAACTTACCCTCGCCACCCTGGAGGCAACCCTCGGCCTCTACCGGGACGAGCGGGTGGCGCTTCGGGAAGTGCCAACCCTGAGGATGCTCACCATCCCCCCCGCCGAACTGGCCAGCCGCGCCCGACGCATACTGCGCCAACTGCGCCGCCAGACACCCGAATCGGTAACCCTCTCACTTATGCCGGGATTTTCCCAGGCAGGAGGCGGGACCCTGCCGCTACTGAACCTTCCCACTCAGCTTTTCGAGGTTCAAGTTTCCGGCCGCACTCCCAATGAGATCGAAGCCGCACTGAGGAACTTCGAGGTGCCTGTCATCGGCAGGATTTCCAAAGGCGCCTTCCTGCTGGATCCCCGCACCATTCTGGACGCGGATCTCGACGATCTCACAGCGGCGCTCGCCTGGCTGGCCACTGACCAATAAGCTCCGGGAACCTTCCACCTCACCCCGACCCGCCTTCGCCAAGGCTACGGCGGCCAAGCCCTCACCCGCCAAGGGGGGAGGGTGAGTTTAAGCCAGATAGAATCGTTAACTTAACGCCAGTGACCCTTGTATGGAAAGCGGGCTTCTCGAGTAAGTTCAGACAGGTCCAAAACTCCCCTCTCCCGGTGGGGGAGGGTTAGGGAGGGGGAAAGCGACTGCCCCCTGGACTAAACCCCGTTAAATCCGACTTTTTTTTTCACTTTCACCCGTCCCCTTTGCACGGTTTTGCTGGTTTTTTCGCCCTCGCCCTGTATAATCGGCGCTTTATCCAGAAGCCGCGCACCGGTGCAACGATGAGGTCGCCTGTGAAACAAATTTTTGCGCTGATCCCCGCCGCGGGGATGGGAAAAAGGATGGGAGCCGGCCAGAACAAGCAGTACCTGCTGCTGGACGGCAAACCAATCCTGGCCCACACCCTGAAGGTTTTCCAGGACGCCCCCTTCATCACGGGAATCTATCTGATCACGCCGGAGCCGGAGATCCCTTTTTGCCAGAGCGACGTCGTGGAGCGTTACGGCTTTTCCAAGGTGCGTACCGTGGTGGCCGGTGGTGCGGAGCGTCAGCATTCGGTTTTTAACGGATTGACGGCCATGCGGGAGCAGGGGGTCTGCGATGACGATCTGGTGCTGATCCATGACGGCGTGCGCCCCTTCGTCTCGAGCGACCTGCTGCAGCGCGCGGCAAGTGCGGCGGACGAGTTTGGCGGCGCGGTCGTCGCGGTCCCGGTTAAAGACACGGTAAAGGTCGCCCGCGACGGCATCATCACAGCGACCCCGCCGCGCGAGGAACTTTGGCTCGCTCAGACCCCCCAGGCATTTCGTTACGGCCTGATCCGCTCGGCCCATGACGCGGCGCAGTCCGAAGGCTTCCTCGGTACCGACGACGCCTCACTGATGGAGCGGCAGGGCTGGCCGTTGCGGGTCGTCATGGGTGACTACCAGAACATCAAGATCACCACCCCCGAAGACATGCTGCTGGCACAGGCTTTTTTGCAGAAATAGGCACAACATTTTCACCCAAGGAAGGGGAGTATCATGCGGATAGGAAACGGTTACGACGTACACAAGCTGGTTGCCGGTAGAAGGCTCATCCTGGGCGGCGTCGATGTCCCCCACATCAAGGGGCTCCTCGGCCACTCGGACGCCGACGTACTGCTGCACGCCCTATCGGACGCCATTCTTGGCGCCATCGGCGAGGGAGATATCGGCCGACACTTTCCCGATACCGACCCGACCTACAAGGGTGCCGACAGCATCAAGCTTTTGCGCCACGTCATGGCGCTCGCCGACGCCAAGGGTTTTCGCATCGGCAACGTGGACACCACCATCGTGGCCCAGCGTCCCAAGCTTGCCTCCTTCATCCCGCAAATGAGGCTGAACATCGCCCGCGCCCTCTCTACCGAAGAGGAGCGGGTGAACGTCAAGGCGACCACGACCGAAGAGCTCGGCTTCGCCGGCCGCGGTGAGGGGATCGCCGCCTACGCCGTCGCCCTGCTGGAGAAAAAGCGCTAACCATTGCTGACGGTAGCCAGTGAGCGTACAATCAAATGAGGATTATTCCAAGCTGTAAAGCCGGCTGCTTGAGACCGCTCCTCCTGGTAAATGAAAACCGTTCCTAGTATGTCAGTCACCGTAGGGGCGAACGGCGTTCGCCCGTTTTGTGCCGTTTTTTCACCCAGAGGTAACTGCGTGCGCAAGCGCGGACAGCAACGTAATGCAGCACCCGGCATCACTCAAAAATTCCAGCGCGAGGGGAAGTTAGCCCCTAGCCGCACCCAGGACGACCTATGACCACAACCGAGACCCAGGCACCCGAAAAGGGCACCAACTTCATCAGGAACATCGTCACCGAGGATCTCAAGAGCGGTAAGCACACCGGGATCGTCACCCGTTTTCCTCCCGAGCCCAATGGCTACCTGCACATAGGGCACGCGAAATCCATCTGCCTCAACTTCGGCCTGGCGCGCGACTTCCAGGGGCGCTGCCACCTGCGCTTCGACGACACCAACCCCGCCAAGGAAGAGGTTGAGTACGAGGACTCCATCAAGGAGAACGTGCAGTGGCTGGGCTTTGAGTGGGGCGAGCACCTGCACCACGCCTCGGACTACTTCGAAGACTTCTACCGCTACGCCGTGCAACTCATCGAGATGGACCAGGCCTTCGTGGACAGCCTCTCCGCCGACGAGATGCGCAGCTTCCGCGGCACGCTGAACGAGCCCGGCAAGGAAAGCCCCTTCCGCACCCGCCCGGTCGAAGAAAACCTCGACCTCTTTCGGCGTATGCGGGCCGGCGAGTTCGCGGACGGCACGCACGTTCTCAGGCTTAAGATCGACATGGCCTCCCCGAACCTGAACCTGCGCGATCCCGTCATCTTCCGGATCAAGAAGGTCGAGCACCACCGGACCGGCGCCACCTGGTGTATCTACCCGATGTACGACTACGCGCACTGCATCTCGGACTCCATCGAGGGGATCACCCACTCCATCTGCACCCTGGAATTCGAGGACCACCGCCCGTTGTACGACTGGGTGCTGGACGCCCTCGGGCTCCCCTGCCACCCGCAGCAGATCGAGTTTGCCCGGCTCAACTTGAGTTACACGGTCATGAGCAAAAGGAAACTTCTGGAACTGGTGCAGGAAAAGCTGGTAGACGGCTGGGACGACCCGCGCATGCCGACTCTGGTCGGCCTCAGGCGCCGCGGCTTCACCCCGCAGTCGATCCGGGCCTTCTGCGAGACCATCGGAGTCGGCAAGAGCGACAGCTTCATCGACATGAGCATCCTGGAAGAAGCGGTGCGCCAGGACCTGAACCTGAGGGCGCCGCGCGCCATGGCGGTACTGCGGCCCCTTAAGCTGGTGATCGACGGCTATCCCGAAGGGGAGAGCGAGGAGTTCGAGGCCGCCAATCACCCCAATGACCCCGCCATGGGAACCCGGCAGGTCCCCTTCTCGAAGACCGTCTACATCGAGCGCGACGATTTTCAGGAGGAGCCGAGCAAGGGATTCTTCCGGCTCGCTCCCGGGCGCGAGGTGCGGCTGCGCTACGCCTACATCGTGCGTTGCGACTCCGTGGTGAAGGACGGCAGCGGCGAGATCATCGAGATACACGCAAGCTACGACCCGGCGTCCCGCGGCGGGACCGCACCGGACGGCAGAAAGATCAAGGGGACCATCCACTGGGTCTCCGCGGCACACGCAGTCGAGGCCGAGGTGCGCCTCTATGACCGGCTCTTCACCACGCCGAACCCCGGCGGGAAAAACGAGGACGATTATCGCAACGTCATCAACCCGAAGTCGGTCGAGACGCTGCCGGCCTGCAAGCTCGAGCCGTCCCTGGCCGCCGCGTCCGCTGAGGACCGTTATCAGTTCGAGCGTCTCGGTTATTTCTGCCTCGACTCGAAAGACGCAAAACCCGGCGCTCTGGTCTTCAACAGGACGGCGACGCTGCGCGACTCCTGGAGCGAGCAGAAACGCTAAAACACGGCGGGAACAGCCGGTGAAGTTGCTAACTCCTCAAAATAACGCACCTTCCCCCTCACCCCGACCCTCCCCCGCCAGGGGGGAGGGAGAGTTTCTGGAGAGGGATTTTTTTGCCCTTCTGACAACCTCCCTTCCGCTCTCCCTCCCCTTCAAGGTGAGGGCAGGGGTGGGGATGGGGGAAAGACGTTCTGTATTTAACTTTAATTTTTTTAGCTCTTTAAGAGGATTTCCCCATGGCCCTACGCGTCTATAACACTCTCTCCGGCTCCAAAGAGGAATTCGTCCCGCTCACCCCCGGCAAGGTCGGCATGTACGTTTGCGGCGTGACGGTCTACGACAACTGCCACATCGGGCACGCCCGCGCCAACGTGGTCTTCGACATGATTTTCCGCTACCTGGGCGCCAAGGGGCTCGAGGTTACCTACGTCCGCAACTACACGGACATCGACGACAAGATCATCAACCGGGCCAACCGGGAGGGGGTTCCCTACCAGGAGATCTCCGAGCGCTTCATCGCCGAGTTCGATACCGACATGGCGCGGCTCGCACTGCGGCTGCCGACTTTCCAGCCCAAGGCGACCGATAACATACCCGAGATAATCACCCTGGTCGAGAAGCTGATCGAGAAGGGATTCGCCTACCAGTCCGGCTCCGACGTCAACTTCTGCGTCGAGAAATTCGACGGTTATCTGAAGCTTTCCAAAAGAAATCTGGAGGACATGCAGGCGGGCGCCCGCATCGAGGTGGACGAGCGCAAGCAGCACCCGATGGACTTTGCCCTCTGGAAGGGTGCCAAGCCGGGTGAGCCTTACTGGGAATCCCCCTGGGGCAACGGCCGACCGGGCTGGCACATCGAGTGCTCGGCCATGAGCATGAAATTTCTGGGGGAATCCTTCGACATCCACGGTGGCGGCAAGGACCTGATCTTCCCGCACCACGAAAACGAGATTGCCCAGGCCGAGGCTGCGAGCGGCAAGCCGTTCGTCAAATACTGGCTGCACAACGGATTTGTCAACATCAACGCGGAAAAGATGTCCAAGTCGCTCGGCAACTTCTTCACCATCAAGGAGGTGCTGGAGCGCTACGATGCCGAGGTGCTCCGCTTCTTCCTGCTCTCCGCCCACTATCGCTCGCCGATCGACTTCTCAGACCAGAACCTGAAAGACGCGGAGCTCGGTCTGGAACGGATCTACAACGCTCTGGCGAGCATCGACGAACGGCTCCAGAATCCCAGTGAGATAGCTCCCTCCGCGGAGAGCTCGGAACTGGAGGAGAAGTGCTCCGCCCTATCCGGACGCTTCTCCGAGGCGATGGACGACGACTTCAACACGGCTCTCGCCCTGGGCCACGTCTTCGACCTGATCCGGGCGGTCAACAAGGGGCTCCCTTTTGCCACGGACGAACTTCTTGCCCGCGTGAAACAGGAGGTGGCGAACATCGCCCAGGTTCTGGGAGTCTGCAACTCCCAGCCCGCCGCCTTCATTGAGAGAATAAAGGCGCGCAAGACTCAGGACATGGAAATCCCGGTACAGGAGATCGAGCAGCTCATCGCCGAGCGCGCCGAGGCCAGGAAGGCCAAGAACTTCAAAAGGGGCGACGAAATCAGGGACCTACTTTTGGAGAAGAACATCGTACTTCTGGACGGAGCACAAGGGACGACCTGGAAGGTCAAATAGGAAGTTAACAGCAGGGAAAAGCCACAAAAAAAGGCCGCTTTACGGCGGCCGTTTTTTGCTGGATGGCGGTGCAGGCGGCCTATCAGGCCGCCTGTTTGTTCAACTCCGGTCCGCAAGCTCTGGATTTAACCAGTTCCATCGCTTCCCGCATAATGTCGGAAACGCTCTTCTTGGTCGTGTCCATTATCATCTCAAGCGTCTCGCGCTCTGCGTCGCTGATTCTCATGGATATTACGTTGTACCTTGGATTTTCTCTCATTCTTCCCATTTGCTCACCCCTTAGGTTAGTTTTAAATAGTGTGTCACTCTGACCTATCTTATTGCTATATGCGTGCCAAGCACCCGTTTACGCAATATTCTCAGATAAGTAGCTGTAATCACTAACCATTAAAAACCAGCATTAAGGCATTGCTATAATTCACCGTATACAAAGTGGGCCACTTTTGGCACAAGCCTGACAATTGTACCCATTCGTATCATTTTGACCCATCAGATATTGCACATCCGTACAGCTCAATCGCTCTCTTCTTCCTCACGCGCCCTGATAGTGCGACCTTTCAAGCCATGCTTGTCCAAAAGCCGGTAAAATGTGCGCCGCGGGATGTTGGCCAACTGTGCCGCTTTTGACACATTGCCTCCGGCGTCCGCCAAATAGCGTTGAATCAGCTTCTTTTCCACCCTGAGAACGTGCGGCTCGCGCTCCTTTTTGAAGGAGCGCAGGTCGATGACGTCCTCGCCGTCCTCCGCGTAGCTTTCGGCGAAGGCGAGCGGCAAATTACCCAGTTTGATGATCTCATCGTGGGTGAGCACCGCAGCGCGCTCGATGACGTTTTGCATCTCCCGTATGTTTCCCGGCCAGGGGTACTTGACCATCGCGTTTACCGCGCGCTCCTCGATCCCGATGATATTCTTGTTCAGCTTGTTGCGCGCCTTCTCCAGGAAGTAGTGCGCCAGCTGCGGGATTGACTCCACGCGGGTGCGTAGCGGCGGCATGGTGATGGAGAAGACGTTCAGGCGGTAGTAGAGGTCCTCGCGGAACCAGCCGTCACGGACGCCGTCTTCCAGAGACTTGTTGGTGGCCGCGATCAGGCGCACGTCGACGCGCTTGGAGAGGGTCCCGCCGACCGGCCGCACCTCGCCCATATCCAGCACCCGCAGTAGCTCCCCCTGCAGTTTGGGAGTGATATCACCGATCTCGTCCAGGAAAATGGTGCCGCCGTCCGCCGCCTCGAAGAGCCCCTTCTTCTCCGCGATAGCACCGGTAAAGGAACCCTTCTTGTGGCCGAAGAGTTCGCTCTCTAAAAGAGAATCGGTGATGGTGGTGCAGTTCACCGTAACCAGCGGCTTGTCGTTTCTCTTGCTGTAGCGGTGGATGGCGCGAGCGGCGAGTTCCTTGCCGGTTCCGGACTCCCCGCGCACCAGCACCGTCGTTGGCGTGGGGCCGACCTGCTTGATCTGTTCCAGCGCCTCCAGGGTGTTGCTGTCCTTCCCCACGATGAACTCGTCGCCGTATTCCCGGTCCAGTTCCCGTTTGGCCAGCTCGTATTTCTGAATCAGCCGGCCGCGCTCCTCTTCCAGTTGCTGCAGATTGTGGGGCAGGCACATCTGCAGGTCGGCAAGCCCCTGATACACGGCAACCGCGTACTCACGGCAGGTCCGATAGCCGCAGGTGCGGCAGTTGAGTTCGTCTTTCTGGGTGAACTTGTTGGTAGCCTGGAGAATCTTCTTCACCTCTCCCCCCTTGGGGATCGGTAGTCGGGCATATTTGTCCGAGAAAGAGCGGGAGAGAGGGACCGAATCGGCGTTCTGGTAGGGCTGAGAGCTGCGGTAGGCAGCCTTCTTCCTGAAGTGCGAGATGACCAGATTGCGCCGGGAGAATTCGGTCAGGTCTTCGTTTCTGCCGGGGCCGCCAATACAGCCATCGTAGCAAAAGCGCAGGTCCACGAGCTTCGGGCTAATGCGTCCGGCGGCCAGGTCCTTGACGATCCCCATCACGTTCACTTCACCCTCGGCGGTAACGATCTCCGTGTCCAGGGGGTCGGTCTCGATGCCAAACGCCTTGAAGGATCCTTGGGAGAGGGCGAAAATTCTCCCCATATGCGGCTCTCTGCCGTCGAACGGCGCGTCGTCAAGGCCGGCCAGTTCGATAGAGCGCTCTTTGAAGATCGACTCCAGCTCCCGGTAGGTAAGCACCACATCCACGGCGCCGCGGGTCTCCTCCGCCTGCACCTCGAACTTCCCGGCGATGCAGGAGCTGATGTAGATGACCTTCACATGGTTGCCCAGGGACTGTTTCACGAAGCGCCCCATGGCCACCATGTGGGTCACCACCCCGACCAGGTTCTGGATCAGCTGCGGGTAATGGCGCTCGATCAGGTCGACGACCGCCGGGCAGTGGGATGAGATGAGCGGCAGCCCGCTGGAGCGGATCGCCTCCACGTACTGGTCGGCGATCAGCTCGACACCGCTGGCTCCCTCGTGCACCTCGGCAAAGCCGATTTTATGGAGTCCCGCGACTAACTGCCCGGGCGATGCGTAATGAAAAAAGGCCGGGAAGGAGCAGCCGAGTACCGCAACCACCGGGGTCCCCGAAGCGAGCAGCGCCTCCGTTACCCCGACGTTGTCCGCAATGACCTTGGCGTGCTGCGGACAGGTGCTGAGGCAGTTGCCGCAGCCGATGCAGCGCTCGAAGATGATCTCGGTGTAGCTCTTCTCCACCTTGATCGCCTTGACCGGACAGCTCCGGACGCAGGAATAACATTTGCGGCATTGATCGGTGAGGGTGACAATGGGATACATGAGTGCCTCGAAGGGAAAGGTGGCGTTGAGTGCAAAAGGGATGAGTATAGCCGATCGGCTGTGAGTGTGCAACAATTGGCACAGAACATCATCGAGGGTAGGCAAGGCAGAGGGAAAAAAACCTGACGACTGGGTAAGATGCTGGGACAAAAAAAACCCTAGCGACTAGGAGGGCAAGTCGGCTAGGGGAAGGAGGATCCTACGATCCTCCGCAACTCTTATCTATGTTTATAGTATAGCGCCGAGCCTTGGCGGTAGCAAGAAGATAAACCGAGTCGGATTAGACCATACTTATTCACGTGGCACCCGCTCTGAATGCGGTCTCACTCCCAATCGGCCTGGGATTTCTCTCCTGCTGGCGGCCAAAATTTTTTACCGAAGAAGGGGGGACAACGGAATCTGCCTTCGTTCTGCCTGCTGAAGCGAGGGGAAAGCGGTTCCGTGCAAAGCCCGGGTTTACCGCAAATGGGTGGCTTCTGCGATTGCACCTTCGGCATCTGCTGTGATATAACTCGGCATAATTACAAGATATCGCACTACTCATACTACTATCCAAAAACTCCCGCGCGCCCTTCCGGCAGAGAGAGGGGTGAGGGAGTCGCAGACTGTCTCCAGTTTCAACGGACTGCCGACCGACGCGCTTACCGGGTTGGATATGCAATTGTCAAAAAAGGAGAGCCCTTATGGCACTGAATCTTGAAGAGCAGCAACCTTTCGGCGGCTTGACGAGCACGCACCAAGGGAACTGTCGCGCCCTGTGTCCCCGCAGCATTAACGCAAGGAAGCCCTTGTGCCCGCGACCTTCCCCTTTCCCGCGGGGCAGTGCAGTCCGGCCAGAAGTGAAGAGCGGCCTGAGCGCGGCTTGGAGCGGATCTTCACTCAATAGCCTGCGGTATTTCCGCACGGCCCTGCAGCTTTTGCTGGTCTGCCTCCTGCTCTGCGCGCCGCTCTCCCTTTTTGCGGCAGAGATTCCAAAACTCGCGACCCCGCCCGTCGGCGAGCGCTGGTTCAGCATAAACCTCGACAACGAGCGGGTCGGCTTTGCCCATCTAAACATTACAAAGGTGGGCGACGGCTACCGACTCGACTCGGAAGGGAGCGTGAAGTTGCGCGTCATGGGGTTTTCCCGTGAGGCGACCACGAAGGAGTCGTACCTGGTCGGCCGCGACCTCGCCATCCGGTCGTTTTGGACCGAGAGCCGCATCGATGGAAGTCCCCTGGTGCTCCACGGTGAGGTCACCCCGAAGGGGATCAAAGTGACGGTCGAGTCGGCGGGGGCGAAAAAGGAGCAGACCCTGAAGTCAAAGCTGCCGGTCTTCCCCTCGCAAGCGTTGAATCTCTACCCTCTCATGCAGGGCGCCAAGACCGGGAAAAGCTACAAGGTCGCCATGCTCGACGTGGAATCGCTCAAGGTAAAGCAGGTGAAGATCGAGGTGATCGGGACTGAGACCCTCGCCCCGGCAGGCGCAACAGTGCATCTGAGAAACAACCTTTATCCCATGGTCGATAACGACGTCTGGATCGATCTTCAGGGAAACAGCATCAAGGAGTCAGTCCGGGACGACCTGGTCGTCACCCTTGCCGAGAATGAGAACAGCGCCAGGATCTATCTGGCCGATATGGCGCTTTCCAAGAGCGATCTGGCGCTGGATTTCAGCCTGGTCAAGATTACTCCGCCCCTGGAGCGTCCCGGCCTGCTGAAAATGCTTTCCATCGAATTCAGCGGCATCCCGCAGGGTTTCCCCCTGCCGCAGGGAAAAGGGCAGCAGGCGACTCGACTTCCCGACGGGAAGGTCCGTTTCACTCTGCCAAGTCCGGCCTTCCAACCGCTCGCCGGGGAGCAGACGGCCGCATCCGACCTGGAGCCAGCCCCGCGCATCCCGAGCGAAAGCCCGGAAATCCTGGCTAAAAAGGACGAGATTATTGGCGCTGAAAAGGATCCGCTGCGCGCGACCAGACTCCTGGTTGAGTGGGTGGCCAAGGAAATCAAGGGGACCGTCACCGACAACCAGTCGCCGCTGGAGACCCTGAAAAACCGCAAAGGGAACTGCCAGACTCACGCGAGACTCTACGCGGCCCTGGCCCGCGGAGCGGGCATCCCCACCCGATTCGTTTCAGGACTCGTTTACTCGCCGGGGCAAGGGTTTCTTTATCACAGCTGGGACGAGAGCTATCTGAACGGCGTTTGGATCGCAGTTGATCCGACTTTCGGGGAGGTGCCGGCCAATGTCACCCACCTTAAACTTGTGGAGGGAGACTCTGCCGACGAGTTGGGTCTTTTGGCAGTGGTGATTGGAAGATTGCAGGCAAAGGTTATTGAGCAGGGATACTGATAAAAGGCAGCTTAAAAAGCAGCGGGCAGCTTTAAAAATAGGTGAGAGTAAAAAGAGCCGTGGGCGGTTATCCGCCGGCGGCTCTTTTCTTTCCGGAATTCTCTTGCGCTTCCATGACTGTCCGAAGGATCTTGTTGGCGCGGGTCTGGTACCCTCTCCCGTTTCGCTTCAGCCACGCGATGACATCGGCATCAAGTCGTATAGTTACAAGTTTTTTCGCCGGGACAAGGGTTGCTTTTTCGAAAAAGACATCATCCAATTCCGGAATATCGGAATAATCGATCTCCTCGTCGGACAGTGAATCAACCCGCTCCCAATCCGTTTTTGATTGATTTTCCAAACCGCTCTTTTTCACGACTGTTCGCCTTTCGTAAAGAAATTAATCTGATAGTGGAAGATCCCACTTAAGCTTCATGGTAAGAATTGTAAATACAATTGTCTTTATTCTCAAGCACGATTTTCTGCCTTCGCCAACGTATGGCGCCATACTTTCGGGACATATCTGATTTTTTAGTTTAGATGCAGCAGCGGATAGCGTTCAAGTTCCTCGCGGGTCCAAAGGGAGAGGCCGGCGCGCGGACCGACGGTTTCCAGAGCCAGGATGGCATCTGGATCGTCGAAGGTAATTTCACCCTCGGACCCCGCCATCTCCAGCGCCTCCAGCAGGTAGGTATCCAGGAAACGTTCCTCGTCCATGCTGGAGAGCTTTCCTTTGAACCCCCTGCGGTGCATACGCAGGTGAAAGCACTTGCCGCACAGCTCCGGCAGCCAGTTCCAGACCGCCTTTCGTGCTTTTCCTTCAAACTCTTCCGCGGTCTGAAAGGTGAAGGTTTGCACAACCGGCATGACTCGGGCCAGCGACTTCATGCTCTCCGGGTCCCGATGGGCCTCTTCCTGCAAGGTTTCTAGCAGTTGACGTGGATCTGGCACCTGCATCAGAAGAATGTTGAAATACTCGGTTCTGACGACTTTCCCATAGCCCTCCAGTATCTTGCGGGCCTGGTTATAGCCATCGTCGTAAACTGTTATGACAACGTTCCAGTCATTCATAGAGATCCCTCCGGTGCATGGTCACTGCCTAAATGACAATCAGGCAAGTAGTACGTCCACCTTGGTTGCACAGATAAAGTCGTTGTCCGAAAGCCCGCCGATGGCGTGGGTCGTGTAGCTGACACGGCATGCGTTGTACGAGACCAAGAGGTCAGGGTGGTGCCCTTCCTGGTGGGCGATCCAGGCCACGGCATTGACGAAAGCCATGGTCTGATAGTAATTCTTGAATTCAAACCGCTTTCCAATCGCGCTGCTGTCAGCTTCCCACCCTGGTAATTCTCTCAGGTAACGCTCTACCTCGGCAGCTGAGAGGGGGATGCCACCCTTCTCACACGGTTTGCAGTGCCTGGATTTAAGACTGTCGCTTCGCTCTTGCGTGGTATCCATTGCCATCTGCCCCTCTCTAGTCACAATCATAATTAGATATTACCAATTGAGTGGCAAAGTCTAGCATAGCAAAGGGATGGCGTCAAAAGAGCCAGCTCATTTTTTCCCTGATGAGTAATGATCTGCTGCAACTCGGTGTAGGGAAGTGATTTTACCCGGAAGCAATCACCCGAAAGCGGTGGGATTTAGTCGAGTAACTTTCCCCCTCCCTAACCCTCCCCCCCCGGGAGAGGGGACTATCGGACTCATAAGAACCTCCGCTCAGGGAAACTTTATCCTCCCTGAATAGTGATCTTTCAGAGCAGCCAACCGTTCTTCACGTCCCCTCCCTTTCAAGGGGAGGGACAGGGTGGGGATGGGGACGAGCCATCGCCATAAGCGGATCACGAACGAAACATCCAAAAAAAATGGCCAAATTCGAGATCCGAATTTGGCCATAATGTTTCCTGCTCAAGGCAACTTGTGAGGGACTGCAACTGTGGGCCCGGAAACTAATCCGAGTTTCCTGCGCCACAACAAAAACGGCTACCTTCCCATCGCCTCGACGATGTCGCGCCGCGCCTCACCGATGGTGAGAGGAATCCGGCCGAAGGGGACTCCCTCCTCATGCTTTAATTTGTAGATCAGCTCGGCGATGTGGGGCAGACGCAACTTCACCTGTTGCAGTTCCTCGGGAGCCGTGAACACCTCTTCGGGGGTTCCGCCACGGATCAGGCGTCCCCGACTGAGGATGTGCAGCCGGTGCAGGAAGATCGGCACCAAATCGACACTGTGGGTCGCCATGACGATGGTGACACCCTGCTCCTTGTTGAGCCGGGTCAAAATTTCCATCATCCGATATTCACCCATCGGGTCAAGTCCCGCAGTGGGCTCGTCCAAAAGCAGTATCTCGTGCCCCATGGCAAGCAGCCCCGCGATGCAGACCCGCTTCTTCTGACCGTAGCTCAGGTTGTGGATTCCCTTACCGGCAAACTCACCCATGTCGACGCTGGCGAGGGCAGCCTCCACCCTCCGGCGCACCTCCGGCTCGGCGCAACCCATGTTGCGCGGACCAAAGGCAGCGTCCTCGAAAACGGTACTGGCGAAGAGTTGGTCATCAGGATTCTGGAAAACGAGCCCGACCTTGCGGTAGATATCGCGTGGGTGCAGGCGAAGCACATTATCACCGTCCAGCAAAACCTCCCCCTGGTACCCTTTGATGAGCCCATCCATGATCTTCAGCAGCGTCGTTTTACCCGAGCCGTTGGAGCCGAGGATCCCGGTAAATTCGCCCTGCGCCACATCAAGGTGGATATCGGATAGGGCGACGGTGCCATCGGGGTATTTGAAGTTTTCCAGATTCACGGAGATTCTAGTGCTCGTCACGATAGTCCTTTAAAACGGGAGCAATTGCTCCCCGGGCATCCTTTGCCCTGCGCAATATAACGACCTGCCTCAAATGATCCTGATAATTCCCATTGCTGCGATAAAGAGCAGCGAGCAGGCGACCTCGGCCGTCACGAACGGCTTTTGAAGCAGCATCGGCATGTTGCCGTCATAACCCCTTTGCACCATGGCGGTCGTTACGCTCTGGCTGTTGTCAAAGGCCTTGATGACCAGGACCCCTGCCAGGGTGCCGAACGAATGCAGGCCGCGCCGGTACCCGACATAACCAAGGCGATTCCTCTGGGCGTGGTAGATTACCTGGGCGTCCTCCAAGAGGAGGAACAAGTAGCGCCAGGCAAAGAGAGCCACGTCGATCAGCACCTGGGGAACCTTAAGCCAGGAGAGTGCCGCCATCAATTCGGTAAAGGGCGTGGAAAAACCGACCACGGCGAGGATGGTGACACCTCCGGCGATGCGGCTGGCGATATGCACCCCTTCCAGGAGCCCGTCCCGATGCCCCACCAGCTCGAACCCCGCGATATGGAGGGAAAAGAGGGGAATCTTCCCGGCACAAAAGAGCTTCAGGACCAGCATCGTCAGCGCGATGAAAACCGGCTCGGAAAAACGGCAGGCAAGAATTTTCCCCGATACCCCGAGGCTAAAGCAGAGGGCCAGGGAGAGTAAAGCCACCAGCAAAGGAAAGGCAATCCCCTGACAACTGATCACCATTCCCAGGAGCGCAATTGCGCTCAAGAGCTTCACCCTGGGGTCAATGTGGCTGATCCAGTGGGAGGGGTCGAATGTCTGACGGCTAACATGATGCATCGCTTGATCCTTGCTGGCACTGCATGATACGCCATGCCAGGTGATGGTGTAAGGCCCAAAATCAGGGGCGAACACGAGGTTCGCCCCTTCCTGGTTAGATCTTATCACCGCGCAGGTCGCAGGCGAACAGCTTGCTGGCGCCCCGGGAGGCGCAGAAATCGCCGCACATGGTGCAAGTCTTCTCGTCCTCGGGGGTGCGACTGCTCCTGATGGCGGCCGCATCCTCAGGATAAAGGGCGAGCTCGAACTGACGCTCCCAGTTGAGGTCCCGGCGCGCCTTACTCATTTCCTTGTCGCGCTGACGTCCCTTTTCCGGATACTTGTTCATGTCCCCGATATAAGCGGCAATCTTTGCAGCCTTTACCCCGAGCCGTACATCGTCCTCATTGGGAAGAGCCAGGTGCTCGGCAGGAGTGATGTAGCAGATCAGGTCGGCACCGAAGCGCGAGGACTGGGCGGCGCCGATCGCCGCGGTGATGTGGTCGAAACCAGGTGCCACGTCGGTCGCAATCGGGCCGAGCATGTAGTACGGGGCGCCGCCGCTCATCCGCTTTTGCAGCTTGATGTTCCCCTCGATCTCGTCGAGCGGTACGTGACCGGGGCCTTCCACCAGCATCTGGCATCCCATGTCCCGGCCGATCTCGGCAAGCTCGCAATTAATTAGCAGCTCCTGGATCTGGGCCCGGTCGCTGGAGTCGTGGATGGCGCCGGCGCGCAAACCGTTACCCAGTGAAAGGACCGTGTCATAGCGCTTCAGGATCTCGACCACCCGGTCGAACTTTTCGTAGAGCGGATTTTCCTTACCGTTGGCCATCATCCAGGCTGCCATGCTGACTCCGCCCTTGGAAACCAGGCCGCCGTAGCGGTAGCCCTGCTTTCTCAGGCGCTCCAGGGTATAGAGGTTGATGCCGCAGTGCACCGCCATAAAAGACATGCCGTCCGCGCACTGACGCTCGATGATGTCGAAGAGCATTTCCTCGTCAAGCTTGTTTGGGTCGCCGTATTTGCGCGCCGCCTCGCAAAACGCTTGGTAAAGCGGCACGTTACCCACCGGCAAATCGACTGCCGCAATGACCTCGCGCCGCACCCGGTCCAGGTCACCGCCGACGGAAAGCTCCATCAGGGTGTCCGCGCCGGATTCCATGGCGGCCAGCCCCTTGCGCACCTCGCCTGCATAGTCGATGATGTCCGAAGAGGTACCGATCGAGGCGTTGACCTTGGTTCTCATCCCCTCGCCGATGCCGGCGACACGCGGGTTTCTGATCCGGTTCCAGGGGATGACGATGCGCCCCTGTGCCACTTTCTCCCTGACGTACTCGGCTGTTACTCCCTCGTCCGCCGCAACTGTTGACATCTGCGGGGTAGTTACTCCATCGCGTGCCAGTTCAATCTGTGTCTTCAAAAGCTGCTCCTCGTTTTGTATTCTCTGCAGTGACGTACAAAGTTGTCGGCGATCTCTGGTGAGCCGCCGAAATGAAGATGGACATAGGAAGCAAGGCAATTCCGGTAGCGGTATCCCTCCCGCCCGAGGGTCTGCCCCTTCTTACTGACCCGGTAAAGCCGCTCCACGCCCTCAGGCATCTCAGCCATTTCCGAGTAATGGAACTCATGCCCCCGGGCGAGCGTGCCTTTGCCGCCGATCACACTCTCTGCCAAAAGTTCCACCTCGCGGTAGCCAAGCGCCTTGCGACGCGCCAGCATGCGGGTTTCGACGGGGAAGATGCCGACCAGCGGGTGGGTAACCTCACCCACGGCAACCCCTTGGGTTAAATAGATGAAGCCGCCGCATTCGGCGTAGACCGGAAGGTCGGCCTCGATGGCGCTGCGGATTGCCGCTTTGAGAGGTGCGTTCGCCGCGAGCGTTCCAGCAAAGAGTTCGGGATAACCTCCAGGCAGATAGATTCCCGCGATTCCGTCGGGAAGTACGGCATCGGCGAGGGGCGAGAAGCTGCACAACTCGGCACCCCGCTCCCGCAAAAGCCTCAAGTTGTCCTCGTAGACAAAGCAAAAGGCTGCGTCCCTGGCAACCGCGATCCGGACCCGACCGACGTCCTGCCCGGCGTCATGAGCGGCGGGAGTAGCTACTCCCTGGACAATTGTTTCCTCGACGATTGTTTCCTGGGCAGTTGTCCCCTGGACAATAGCAGCAACCTTGAGCCGGCTCTCCCTCCCCTTCAAGGGGAGGGCCGGGGTGGGGATGAGGGAAACCCTCTCCCCCGCAATACGAAGGATCAAATCAAGATCCAGATGCCGGTCGATGACCTCGCCCAGATGCTGCAGGAAAGCCCCGGAAAGCGGGTTTTCCTCCGCCGTCATAAGTCCCAGATGGCGCGACGGAATGGCGAGTTCCGGATCTCGCGGCAGACAACCGACCAACGCGATTTCCGGGGAACTGGTTCCCAGCGCCTCACGCAAAATACGCTCATGGTTGGCGCTGGCCACGTTATTGAAGATGACCCCGGCGATTTTGACCTCGGGGTCGAAACTGGCAAAGCCGTGCACCAGCGCGGCAGCACTGCGCGCCTGACTGCGCGCGTCCACCACCAGGAGCACCGGCGCGGCGAGGGCCTTGGCAATCTCGGCCGTGCTCCCTGCCTCGGAGACCCCGTCGATGCCGTCGAAGAGCCCCATGACCCCTTCGATCACCGCGATGTCGGCTCCAGCCCCGTTATGCGCGAAGCTGTCGCGCACGAACCCGAGCCCGCACATCCAGCCGTCCAGGTTCGCGGAGGTAGTGCCGGTCACCAGTCGGTGATAGCCGGGATCGATGAAGTCCGGCCCGACCTTGAAGGGTGCCACTCGGAGACTGCGCCTTTTCAGGGCATCCATGATCCCGAGCGTGAGGGTGGTCTTTCCGGAGCCGCTATGCGGTGCTGCGATGACTATCCGCTTCATGTTAATCCCGCCTGACGCCCACTGCCGCTGAGTCGTCCATTAATTTACGATTCCGTCTGGCTTAAACTCTCCCTCCCCCCTAGCGGGGGAGGGCCGGGGTGAGGGGGAATGTGCCACATTTTGAGCAGTTGGCGACTCCCGCCCCGCCCGTTGAACGGGGAACAAGGCAAGGCCTTGCAAGCACCCGGTTCCGAATATTTTCACCCGTTGAGCAGCTCCACCACGCGGTTGCCGTCGACATAGTAATCAATGATGTTCATAGCGCAGTATTTCTGCTCGATGCTGAACATGGAGGCGAGCGGCGCGCCGATGGCGTCCAGCAGGATCACGCGGTTCACCCCGCCGTGGGCTACGACGAGGACCTCTTCACCCCGGTGCCGGGCCACGATCTCGCCGAGCGCCGGGAGCACGCGGGCGGCCAGGTCGCGCAGGCTTTCGCCGCCCGGAGCGCGGAAGTCCACCAGGTCGGCGAGACGCGCAGCCCACTCCTCAGGCCGGGTCGACTGGACCTGCGCCAGAGAGAGCCCCTCCCATGCCCCGCAGTTCAACTCGCGCAACTCCTGCAGCTTGACCGGCTCGACGCCGAGATGGGCGCCGAGGATCTCGCCACCGCGCACCGTGCGGGAAAGATCGCTGGTATAGCAGGCGCTGATCCGGCCCGCCTCAAAGCGCGGCTTGAGGGCGTGATACTGCTCAACCCCCCGGGGCGTCAGTGCCACGTCGGACTGGCCGTTATAACTCTGCCTCACCACCTCGCCGTGACGGATCAGGTGGATGCGGGTTTTCTCAGTCATGCTCGCTCCTAAAAAACCGGCAAACCGTGACGGAACAGTGCCAGCAGCGCCATAAGGCAGAAGATCTCGTTCAGTTCACTGGCGCAGCCGATCACGTCCCCGGTGATGCCGCCCAGCCTTTTCTGGGACCAGGATTTAATCCCCCAGGTCAGCAGGTAGAGCAGCACGGCGCAGAAGATCCCGTTCATGCCGAGGAGCAGGTAGGCGGCGACCAGGGTAACCGAGTAGGCGAGCACGAACTGCAGCAGCCCGGCTCCACCGATAAAGGCGAAGCCCAGTCCTTCCTTTCTGGCCCTGGTGGCGCCGACGGCCATCTGCACTTGGGCAAAGCGCGCGGCGAGCGGAAAAAACAACAGCACGTCGCGCTTGTACTGGACCGGAACCGCCAAAAGCGCCTGATACTTGAGGCCGAGCCCGAGCACGAGAGCCACTGCGCCGACCGCCCCCACTCGGGAATCCTTCATCACCTCAAGAAAGCGTTCCCGCGAACCCCGCGCCGCCAGACCGTCGCAGACGTCGGAAAGACCGTCCAGATGAAGCCCCCCCGTCACAACCGAAAGTAGCGCGATCAGGACCAGATCGGCCACGCTCCGCGGCAATAGCGGCGCCAGCAGGAAATCTGTTCCGGCCAAAAGCGCACCGATGGCGAGCCCCACCAAGGGAAAATAGGTCATGGAGCGTCCCAGGTCCTCCTCCTCGCAGCGCACCGCGAACGGGAGCGGTACGATGGTAAGGAACTGGAACGCGATTAGAAATAGTCTCATGTGAGGAATACCCCGCAGATCACCGCGCTATCGATCGGCCACTCCAGCCTCGGCGAAGGTCGCCATTTCGTTGAGCACCTTGACCGCCGCCTCGATGAGGCCCATGGCGAGCGCCGCTCCGGTACCTTCTCCCAGGCGCAGTTGGAGGTCGAGAATGGGGGTCACACCGATCCGGTCCAACATCATCCGGTGGCCGATCTCGACCGAGGCGTGTGCTGCGAAAAGGTAATCTTTGACGTGGGGATGCATTTCGCAGGCGATCAGCGCGCCGGCGGTCGAGATGAAGCCGTCCACGACCACCGGGATCCGGTTCGCCGCGGCGCCCAACACCAGCCCTGCGATCCCGGCGATTTCCAGTCCGCCGACCTTGGTGAGGACGTCAAGCGGGTCCTCGGGGTCCGGGCGGTTCAAGGCAAGTCCCGCCTCGATGACGGTAATCTTGTGCTCCAGCGCGGAGTCGTTGATCCCGGTGCCGCGGTGGGTCACCTCGCGAACGGAGCAGCCGGAGAGCGCTGCAATGATGGCCGAAGAAGGAGAGGTATTGCCGATCCCCATTTCGCCGGTGCCGAGCAGTGTGATCCCCTCGCTCTTGGCCTGGTCGGCGAGAGCGATACCGACCTCGATGGCCGCGACCGCTTCTTCCCGAGTCATGGCGCTTTCCTTGGCGAAGTTGCGCGTCCCTTTGGCCACCTTTTTCATGATGAGGCCCGGGGCCGGTTCGAAGTCGTAATCCACCCCGATATCGACCACCCGCACCTCGGCTCCGACGTGGCGGGCCAACACGTTGACCCCAGCGCCGCCCCGGAGGAAATTGAGCACCATCTGCGGCGTGACTTCCTTGGGAAACAGGGAGACCCCTTCCTCGACGATGCCGTGGTCGCCGGCGAAGGTGAAGATCACCTTGGAGCCGATTACCGGGCTGAGGTTCTCGTTGATGGCGGCGAACCTGCGAGCCATCTCCTCCAGGAGCCCGAGCGAGCCGAGCGGCTTAGTCTTGTTGTCCAGTTTCGCCTGCGCCTTGGCGAGGAAAGCTTCGTCTACCGGCTGGATCTTCGCCAGCGTTTGGTCCAACAGTTCCATGGTGGTCTCCCGTTTTGTCATAGCGTTCCGCCTTAAACTTCCACTTTCTCGTTTTGGGCGTCCGATCGGTCCGATCCGACTGATCGGACCGATGAAAAAGCCTAGCCTATCCCAAGGGTTTTAGCTTCAGCGGCAGGCCGGAGATGGTGACGTACACCTCGTCGGCTCTGGCCGCGATACGTTCGTTCGCCTCACCGGCCAGATCCCGGAAGGCCCTGGCCAGCGGGTGCTCCGGCACAATCCCCATGCCGACCTCGTTGGTGACGATGATGAGCGGCGTGCTAAGGGACCCGAAGCTTTCAGTGAAGCTCTCCACCTGCTGCAGCGCCTCGGTGGCGCCCCCCTTGCAGTGAAACAGCATGTTTGAGAGCCAAAGAGTAATGCAATCGATCAGCAGCACGGTGTAGCTGCCATCAACCCGGATGAGCGCCCGAGTCAACTCCAGCGGCTCCTCCACGGTTTCCCATTCGCTGCCGCGCCTGCCGCGATGGCGTGCGATCCGCTCAGTCATCTCGGCGTCGCCGGCCTGTCCGGTGGCAATATAGCCGCGCATTGGAGCGAAGTTCTCGGCCAGTTTTTCCGCGTAACGGCTCTTGCCGCTGCGCGCCCCTCCGGTTACCAAAATGATTTTGGACATAAAAATACCCCCCTTCCAATGGAAGGCGGGTCAAAAATCGGAAAAATGACGATTCTGGCTTTAGCCCCTCTTACCACGGAGGTTCCAATAAGCGTTCATCCTGGCAGGTTTCCTGACTCACGGGTCTTCTTACTCACCGCGCCTTCCCGATATTCTCAGTGGCGTTGTTGCGGCTTTCATAACCGTTCACAGTTGCGGGACAGCGAGGGATTTCCACCCTCTTCCCTTTTAACCCCTCTCGGGGCACCCGGACGATAACTATCTATAGTTAAGCATGTTTCTAGCAGAGGGAACAGCGAATGTCAATCTATAACCCGCGAAGAGGACTCGGTTTCCAACATCTCGGCGTCACTGCCAGAAGGATCAGGCTGATCAGACTGATCGACTGCCTCAGCAACCTCAGGCAGCGCGGACGCTTGAGCCAGTAGCGCGTCAATCCGAGCCCAAATGCCGTCCTTTCCCTCTTTGGAGAGAGCGGAGAAGAAGTTGAGATCTTTCTTTTCCAGTCCCATGCGCGCCATGATGATCGCGCTCTGCTTGGCCCGCTTGTTCTTGGAAAGCTTGTCGCACTTGGTGACGACGATAATAGGGGCAATCGAGAAGGCACGCAGCCAGGCCAGCATCTGCAGATCTTCCTCAACCGGAACTCTCCGTATGTCGAGGATCAAAACGACGCCGCGCAGATTCCAGCGCTTGGAGAGGTAGGTCTCCATCATCGGCCGCCAGTCTTTCTTTACGGCCAGCGGCACTTTGGCGTATCCGTACCCCGGTAGGTCCACCAGCATGAAATCGTTGTTTACCTGGAAAAAGTTGATGAGCTGGGTTCGTCCCGGCGTCGAACTGGTGCGCACCAGGTTTTTCCGGTTCACCAGTACGTTGACCAGAGATGACTTCCCCACGTTGGAGCGCCCCGCAAAGGCGATCTCCGGCAGGTCCCCTTCGGGGTAGTGCGCCGGTTTTGTGGCGCTTTTAATAAATTCGGTGCTTTTAATGATCACTTTGGAAACCTTATCCTCATTTTTGCCCAGTATAGCCCGCCCCGCCCCCCCTTTCAATCATTAAATCCCCCCTTGTTAAAAGCTAACGATCTGATATACCATAAAGCTGTGCAACTTTTCCCATGACAACCGCAAGGACCACTTCGCATGAACAAAGAACTCGAAACGGCCATCATGACTGCGGCGGATCTTCCGACCATCCCGGTGATTGCCATCAAGGTGATGCAGCTTATCGAGAGCGAGAGCGCGACAGCCGCAGAACTGGCGAAGATCGTCGCCTCTGACCCGGCAGTTGCCGCCCGCGTCCTGAAAATTTCGAACTCCTCCTTTTACGGCTGCCAAAGGCAGATCCAGACCCTTTCCGGCGCAATCATCGTACTCGGCTTCAGCACCCTGCGCAGCCTGGTGGTTGCCGCCTCGGTGAAGCAGGTCTACAAGCCCTACGGCCTAACGGAGAAGATGCTCTGGGAGCACTCTTTTGCGGCGGGCCTCGCGGCGAGAATCATCGCCACCCAGACACGCGCCGCCAATGTAGAGGAAGCCTTTCTGGCCGGGCTGTTCCACGATATCGGCAAGATCATCATGAATACCCTGGACCGGGTGAAGTTTCAGGAGGTCATGCAGCACTGTTACAACGAAGGGACTTCTTTTGAGGAAGCGGAGCGGGGCGCCTACCCGTTCGGCCATGATGAGGTGGGTGCCTACGTGATCAGAAAGTGGAACCTCCCGGAGGTGCTCACTACCGCGATCCTTCAGCACCACAAGCTGGAATTCAGCGAGGGAGATCCTCCGGCCGTGAGAAATCTCACCGCGGTTACTTCGCTTGCTGACCAATTTTGCCTGAAACTAGGGATCGGTTCCCGGGAACCGCTACACGACCTTGACCTTGCCGGCTCGAAATCGGGACGGTTGCTGAAGCTCTCCCAAGACCAGGCAGAGAAGGCCCTGGAGACCTTCCGGGCCGCGTTTGAAAAGGACCGGGAACTCTTCACGAGCTGAGGCGCGACGGAGCCAGGGGTACGGGTAGGGCTACGCCTGCTCGACCTCTTCGGCATCCCTCTCCGAGATACTGCGTGTTTTCGCCTCTTCCGAGATGCTGACGCTGTCCTTGCCCGCCGCTTTGTGCGCCGGTTTTTCCCGCTTGCGCTGGCGTTCCTGCCCACCCGCATCCGGGTCGATGCGCACTTCCCCTGGTATTCTGTCGACACTATAGCTCATGGATCCCCCCTTTGCTTTCTGATCTTTGCATCATACCAGTTGGCCGTCGCCAATGGAAGCCATTTAATCATCCAGCACACTACCCTCCGAAGTGGCTCGAGACATACAACTTGTCTAGCGAACGACCCTGTTGTATACTTGCAAGCTTAGTGGGAATTCTTTCATAAACAAGGTTGTGTCGCAATGAAACTGAATACCAAACTGGTGATGATCATGCTCTCAATGCTCATCATCGCCATGCTGATCCTCTTCGTCTTGAACCAGTTCAGCCAGAACGACCTGGTGCAGGAGATACAGGAAAGTTCCACCGTTGTGTCAAAGGCTATCCAGCTGAGTGTCGAGGACTTGACTTCAGAGACCGATGTAGAATCGTCCCGCTTGAAGGAGTATCTGCAGCAGGCGCGCAACAAGGGAATCAGCCAAATCAACATCATCAACAACGAGGGGGAGATCATCAACTCCTCCGACCCCGACCAGGTCGGCAAGAAGCGAGAAATCAAAAAACTGGAAAAGGGGCTGAAGGCCTCGCACCGGGGGGTTGATTCCGTTTCCTCCCTTAAGCCGTACGACCTGGTGGTGCCGGTCATCGTCGGGGACGAACAGCTCGGCTACGTTCAGGTCAACATCCTTTTGGACAATATCCGGGACATCCAACACGCCAACTTCGTCCGGCGCCTGGTGGCGACCAGCCTGGTCTTCGTCATCGGCATGTTCCTCACCATCTTCCTGGCCCGTAAGTACACCTCCCCGATCCACCGCCTCGCCACGGGGGTGAAGGACGTCTCGGAGGGCGACCTGAGCGTCACCTTCGACGTGGAGAGCGGCGACGAAATCGGGGAACTGGCAGAGAACCTGAACGAGATGGTGGAAAAGCTCAAGGAAAAGAAGCAGCTGGAGAAAAGGCTCTACGAGGCGGAGCACCTCTCCAAGGTGGGACAGCTTGCTTCCGGCATCGCTCATGAGATCAGGAACCCGCTCAACTACATAAGCCTTGCCATCGACCACCTGAAAAGTGAGTTGCTCCCGGTTTGCGGGGTGAAGGGCGCGGAGATGGAGTCGATCGCGGACAATATAAAGGAAGAGGTCCGCAAGGCCAACTACATGGTGCTCAATTTCATGAACTACGGCCGGCCGCTCAAGCTCCGGCTGCAGCAGGTGAGCTACCCGGACCTGCTCGACAAGGCGATGCCGCTTTTACAGGGGAAGCTGGAGGAAAACCACATCGGGGTGCAGCGTGAGATCCCCGACAGCCTCCCCCCCATGCTGGTCGACCCGGAACTGATGCGCAACTGCCTGTGCAACTTCATCACCAACGCGGCGCAGGCGATGCCGGAGGGGGGGGACATCACCCTCGGCGCGCATCTCGACCTCGAGGCAGGGATGTTCGTGCTGACCTTCAGGGACCAGGGAGTCGGCATCGAGCCGCAGGATCTGGAGAAAGTTTTCCAGCCCTATTTCACCACCAAAGAGGCGGGCATCGGGTTGGGGCTCGCCATCACGGAGCGCATCATCAAGGAGCATGGCGGGGGGCTCGAAGTCCAAAGCCTGCCAGGCGAGGGGACCACTTTTACCGTGAGACTGCCGATGGCAAAAGGATGAATACAGGAATTTGAGGTTGCCATTCCGCCTTGGCCTCTCCTAAACCTTAACCTTAGTCTCAACCTAATGTCTCATACGGCCTTGGCCTATCCTTAACCTTAACCTTAATCTCAACCTAACTGTTTTCATTGGAGTTCCGATGGCCGGCAGCATCCTGATTGTAGACGACGAAAAAGGGCAGCGCGATATTCTCTGCGCCATTCTAGCCAAGGAAGGTTACCGCATAGTGGCAGTGCCCGGAGCGCGGGAGGCACTGCAGGAATTGGAGGGCGGCGAGTTCGACCTGCTGCTCACCGACCTGAAAATGCAGGGGATGTCCGGCATGGAGCTGATGGAGCGCGTCCTCTCGGAGAATCCCAAGCAGTGTGTGGTGATGATGACGGCCCACGGCACCCTGGACACGGTGAAGACGGCCATCAAGATGGGGGCCTTCGACTACCTGGAGAAGCCGCTGGAGCGCGACGACCTGATCCTCACCCTGAAGAGGACCTTCGAGCACATCATGCTCCTGAAGGAAAACCGGGTGCTGCACAAAAAGCTCGCGGAGACCAAGGCGCTCCCCAACATGATCGGCGAGCACCCGAAGATGATGGAAGTCGTCAAGATGATCAACAAGATCGCCCCCACCTCCACGACGGTCCTCATCTACGGAGAATCGGGAACCGGCAAGGAGCTGGTGGCGCGCGCCATCCATGACGGGAGCCCCAGAAAGGACAAGGCGTTTTTTGCCATCAACTGCGCAGCCATCCCCGACTCGCTGATGGAGAGCGAGCTGTTCGGCCACGAGAAGGGGTCCTTCACCGGGGCCGGTACCCGCGAGATCGGCCTGTTCGAGGCCGCTGAAGGGGGGACCGTCTTCCTGGACGAGATCGGCGAAATGAATATCGCCATGCAGGCCAAGCTGCTACGCGCCATCCAGGAAAAGGAGATCAGGAGGGTCGGCGGGAAGCTCAACATCCCGGTCGACGTCCGCATCATCTCCGCCACCAACAAGGACCTGGAGCAGGAGACCAAGAAGGGGGCCTTCCGGGAGGACCTCTTTTACCGGCTGAACGTCATCAGGATCACGCTCCCTCCCCTGCGCGAGCGCGGCAACGACATCGTCACCCTAGCGAGCTTTTTCCTGAAAAAGTACAGCGCCTCCTGCGGCATACCGCTCAAGGGGATAGCCAAGCCCGCCATGAAGATACTGCTGGAGTACGGCTGGCCGGGGAACGTCAGGCAACTTGAATCCGTCATCGAGCGGGGAGTGTTGATGGCCGAGAGCGACTACATCCAGCCCGAGGACCTGCCGGCCGAGGTGCACCACGATGCGTCCTTGGCGGGGAGCCTCCCCTTCGAGTTCCCCGCGGAGGGGATCTCCATCGACGGACTGGAGCGCGACCTGATCATCAAGGCCATGCAGCGGACCGACTGGGTCATCAGCAAGGCGGCGCCCCTGCTCGGCATGAGCTACAAGACGCTGCAGTACCGGCTGGAAAAGTTCGGCATTGGCAAGCCGGAGTAGCCAAACAGAGCAGGAGTAGTTTTTAGGAGGGTGTCATGAACCTTGCTACGACGCTACACCGATTCACTGTGGTACCCTCCCTCCCCAAGGAGTTGGCAGGGCTCACCCGGATTGCCTATAATCTTTGGTGGACCTGGGAAGCGGACGCCATCGGTCTTTTCCGCAGACTCGACCCGGAGCTCTGGCGTATGACGCGCCACAATCCGCTGGAAATGCTCGGCAGCCTGCAACAGGCTACCCTGGAAAGCCTGATGGCAGACGAGGGATTCATGTCCCACCTGTCGCAGGTGGAAGAAAGCCTCCAGGAATACCTCTGCTCCCCCACGTGGTATCAGCATAACGGCAACCCCGGGGCGCGCATCGCCTACTTCTCCATGGAATTCGGACTGCACGAATCCCTCCCAATTTACTCCGGCGGCCTCGGCATTCTGGCCGGAGACCACCTAAAGTCCGCCAGCGACCTGGGTCTCCCCCTGGTCGGCGTGGGGCTCCTGTACCGGCAGGGCTATTTCCGCCAGTACCTGAACCTGGAGGGGTGGCAGCAGGAGATCTACCCGGAGAACGACTTCTACAACCTCCCGCTGTACCTGGAAAAAGACGCGGCCGGCAGGCCGCTCTACCTGGACCTCGATCTGGCAGGTAGAAACGTCAAGGTCCAGATCTGGCGGCTGCAGGTGGGCCGGGTCGGGCTCTACCTGCTGGACACCAACCTGGAAGCCAACGCCCCCGCCGAGCGGGAAATCACCACGAGGCTCTACGGCGGGGACCAGGAGATGAGGATCCGGCAGGAGATCCTGCTCTCCATTGGCGGCATCAGGGCCCTGAGGCTCCTCGAACTGGAGCCCAACGTCTGCCACATGAACGAGGGCCACGCGGCCTTCCTGGCGCTGGAGCGGATCCGCATCCTGATGGAGGAGCAGCGCCTCAGTTTCGGTGAGGCACTGGAGGCGGTCCGGGGCGGAAACGTGTTTACCACCCATACCCCCGTCGAGGCGGGTATCGACCATTTCCCGCCCGACCTTCTCGAGAAGTACCTCGGGCACTATTACCGCGGCCTGGGCCTTTCACGCGACGGATTCCTGTCGCTTGGCATGCAGAACCCGGGGCGCGCCAATGAAAGTTTCTGCATGGCGGTGCTCGCCATGAAGCTTTCCGGACACTGCAACGGGGTGAGCGAACTGCACGGCGAGGTTTCCCGCAAGATGTGGGCTGACGTCTGGCCCGACCTCCCCGAGGAGCAACTGCCGCTTACCTCCGTCACCAACGGCGTGCACCAGAAGAGCTGGCTCTCAGAGGAGATGTCCGGCCTCTTGACCCGCTATCTGGGGACCCGCTGGATCGAGGAACAGGGCGCCGAACAGGCCTGGCGCAAGGTCACCCGGATTCCCGACGCCGAACTTTGGCGCACCCACCGCAGGGGAACGGCGCGACTGGTAGAGTACGCCCGCAGGAGCCTCAAGGGGCAGCTGAGCGCGCTCGAAGCGAGCGCCAAGGACATTGCGAACGCGTCCGACGTGCTCGACCCGGAGATCCTCACCATCGGCTTTGCCCGCCGGTTTGCCACCTACAAGCGCGGCACACTCCTTTTGCAGGACAAGGAAAGGCTCGCGGCGATCCTGAACAACCCGACCCGGCCGGTGCAGATCGTTTTCGCCGGCAAAGCGCATCCGGCCGACCACCAGGGGAAGGAATTGATCCGGCAGATCATCCAGCTCTCGCACCAGGAGCGTTTCCGGCGCCGCATCGTCTTTCTCGAGGACTACGACATCTCTGTAGCCAGACATCTGGTGCGCGGGGTGGACGTCTGGCTCAACACCCCGCTGCGCCCTTTGGAGGCGAGCGGCACCAGCGGCATGAAGGTGGCGTTCAACGGCGGGCTGAACCTGAGCATCCTGGACGGCTGGTGGTGCGAGGGTTACCGGGGGAATAACGGTTGGGCCATCGGCCGCGGCGAGGTGTACGACGATCTCGGCTACCAGAACGAGGTGGAGAGCCGGGCGATTTACGACCTTTTGGAAAAGGAGATCGTCCCGCTTTTCTACGACCGGGACGCCGACGGCATTCCCAGGGGTTGGACCGCCTGCATGAAGGCGTCGCTGCAGTCGCTTTGTCCGGTCTTCAGCACCGACCGGATGGTGCGGGAGTATGCCAGGCGCTGCTACATCCCCGCCTTCGAACACTGGGAGCGCCTGAACCGGGACGGGCTTCGGCTCGCCGTGGAGATCGCGCGCTGGAAGGAGCGGTTGCACGGGCTCTGGGGGCAGCTCAGCATCGATACAGTGGAGGCGGAGATCGGGCGGGAGGTGACGGTTGGCGACCGGCTGCCGATCAAGGTGAGGATCACGGCAGGAGAGATACCGCTCTCGGAGATTGCGGTGGAGGTCTATTTCGGTGTGCTCGATTCCCGCGGGACCATCATGGGAGGCGAGATCGTTCCGCTCGAGCCCGCCGGCGCCGATGACCCCGATTGGAACGGCCACTTCGGGGGGGAACTGGAGTGCCGGTTCTGCGGCCGCCACGGTTTCATGCTGCGGGTGATGCCGCGCCATCCCGAACTGGGGACGGTCTACGATCGGGGGTTGGTGCTCTGGGGATAGCTGGCCGAGCTACCTGCTAGGTGTTTTACCTTTCAGACTGTAGACATACGCGAGAATCTCCGCGACTGCGGCGAAAAGCCCCTCGGGGATCTCGTGCCCCTCTTCCACCTGGCTGTAGAGTTCGCGCGCCAGAAACCGGTTCTCCACCATCATGACGCTGTTTTCCCGGGCGACGATCTTTATCTGCAGGGCCATCAGGTCAACCCCCTTGAAAAGCACAATCGGCGCGGCGTTGCGCGTCCGGTCGTACTTGAGGGCCACTGCGTAGTGGGTCGGGTTGGTGACCACCACGTCCGCGGTCGGTATGATCTGCCGCATCCGGCGGCGCGCCATCTGAAACTGCTTCTGCTTGATCTTCCCCTTGACCGCCGGATCCCCCTCGGAGTTCTTGTGCTCGTCCTTCACTTCCTGTTTGGTCATCTTCAGGTTGTCCAGGAAGCGCCACTTCACGAAAGCCAGGTCGAGCACTGCCAGGATGATCAGCACGCCGCAGGTGTGCAGCACGATCTTGAAGGAGAGGTGCCCGATGAAGGCCAGAATCCCCGCCAGGTCCTGGTCAACCAGATAGATGATGCCGTCCATCTCCTCGGTGAGGATCTTGTAAGCCATGTAGCTGACGATCGCCAGCTTCATGAAGGACTTGGCAACCTCGAAGAGCGAGTCCTTGTTGAAAAGCTTTCCCATCCCCTGAATCGGGTTCAGCTTGCCGAGGTCGAACTTCAGCTTTTCCGTACTGATGGTTATCCCACCCTGGCTCATCTCCACCAAAACTCCAGCCCCCGCAACGACCAGCACGAAGGGGATCAGGACGACTGCTATGTAGCCGAACTCCTTGATCATCAGGGTGTGCACGCCGGCGTAGGAGACATCGGAGGTGGCAAGGCTACTGAAGATTTCACGCATGTTACGCTTCATGGTCGAGAGAATCATGCCGGAAGTAGCGTAGAGGCCGATCATCGCCGCGATCAGGGAGATCGCCGAGGTCATTTCCTTGCTGCGCGGTACCTTACCTTTACTCTTGGCATCGGAGATTTTCTTGCTGCTGGCCTTCTCTGTTTTTGAGTGTTTATCTTCGTCGGCCATGGGGTCCTAGGCGAGCAGCTTGAAGAGAGTTATCATCTGACCGGCTACCCCGCCGAAGGCGACCTCGAGCACCCGCACGAAGACCGGAAGCGAGATCCCGAGGATAACCAGGCCTATCCCGATGTTAAGCGGCATGCTCACCATGAAAACGTTCATGGCGGGGAAACTACGGGCCACGATGCCGAGCGCCACGGAGGTGGCCAAAAGCGCCACGGAAACCGGGGCCGCCAGCTTGATCCCTATGATGAAGATTCCGGTGCTCGCCTCGATCAGGAATTTGAGCAGGCCGGGGCTGGTGTGCCAGGCTCCGATCGGGATCAGGGCATAACTGTCGACGATGCCGCGAATAAAGATGTGATGCACTCCGAGCGAAAGGTAGACCAGGGTAGCCAGCGCCCCCTGGAACATCGCCATGGTCGGGACGTTGGCCTGGGTGGATGGATCGAACAGGGTCGCCATGGAGAGCCCGATCTGGGTGCCGACCTGCTGGCCGCAGAACTCGACCGCAGCAAACACGAACTGGGAGACCAGGCCGAGGGTCAGTCCGATCAGGGCCTCCCGGACTATGAGCAGGGAGAGTGAGAAGATTTCGGCGCTGACCGGAATGTTGGCGTGCGGTCGAATGATGGGAAAGAGCATCAAAGCCAGGGAGAAGATGAGCGGAGTCTTGACCCGGTTCGGAACGACCCGGGCGCCGAACATCGGTATCGCCGAGAAGAGTCCCGCGACGCGGGCTAAGACCAGCGCGAAGGGGATCAGGTCGTCCAGACTGGCCAGCGGGAGCGCGCCGAACACGCTAGTGCCTCATGTTGGCGATCATTCCGTAGACTTCACGGGTGAAGTCGCTCATGTACATCATCATCCAGGGGAAGAATACCACCATGGCGACCATGACCGCGGCGATTTTCGGCGCGAAGGCAAGAGTCGCCTCGTTGATGGAGGTGACCGCCTGGAATATGCTGACAAGAAGACCTACCACCAGGGCGCAGATCAGCAGCGGCGCGGAAAGCAGCAGCACCGCCTCAAAGCTCCTCCTGCCCAGCTGAACGACCAGTTCGGGTGTCATGGTTTAACTCCGTGTTGAGTGGTTGATTTGTTGAGTCGTTGAGTTGTCATTTCTTTGAAGTGACCGTGTGGTGGGTCAGGCCGCAGTGCGCAGAGCCCGGGTCGCCGAAACCTGAGGAGAACCCCGACTCAACGACTCAACGACTCAACGACTTGACGCCTTTTTCACCCGAAGCTCTTCACTAGCGACCCGATAATGAGTCCCCAGCCGTCCACCAGCACGAAGAGCAGGATCTTGAAGGGGAGCGAAATCATGACCGGCGGCAGCATCATCATACCCATGGACATCAGCACGGAGGCGACCACCATGTCCAACACCAGAAACGGGATGTAGACCAGAAATCCGATCTGGAACGCCGTCTTAAGCTCGCTCACCACGAAGGCCGGGATCAGGGTCAGGGTCGGAATGTCCTCCGCATTGCGGGGCCTGGGGAGCTTGGAGAGCGTCAGGAACAGGGCTAGGTCCTTCTCCCGAACCTGGGAGAGCATGAACTTCCGGACCGGCGCCACCCCCCGCTTGAGCGCCTCTTCCTGGGTGATGGTCTGGGCCTTGTAGGGCTGCAGTGCCTGGGTGTTCACCTGCTGCCAGACCGGTGCCATGATGAAGAACGTGAGGAACAGGGAAAGCCCAATCACGATCTGGTTGGAAGGGGCCTGCTGGGTCCCCATCGCACTCCTCAGGAAGGAGAGCACTACGACGATCCGGGTGAAGGAGGTGGTCATCATCAAAAGGCTCGGGGCCAGGGAGATGACCGTCATCATGAAGAAAATTTGCAGCACTACCGCCACGTCGGCCGGCTTGGAAACCTTTCCCATCCCGACGCTGACCGTCGGGAGCGCTAAGGGCTCGGCATAGGCAGTGGCGGCAAGGGCAAGGGAGGCGACCAGCAGCAGGGCTCCCAGGGTCTTTTGGTTTTTCACGCGAAACCACCACTTTTTTTCTGCAGACAAAGATCCGCAACTTTGGCGGGCGAGGTCATCTTTTTCAGCCTGTCCACCAGCCCGGCCGGTATCAGGGCCGCATAGCCGCGCTCGTCCACCACCTCGATCTCCTCGACCATCTCCACCTGCTTGATGAAACTGACACGATCGCCGGAGTTGCTCAAAAGCAGATACTCGCCACCCACCTCCACCAGCACCAAGGACTTCTTGGGCGCCAGGTGCCTGGTCTCGACCACGCGGATGTATCGGAAGGCACCCGCCTGGGGTACCTTCAGGAACCGTCCGGCGAAGTAGTACAGGATCAGGATGATCCCGATCACGAGGATCAGGGAGCCGACCATCTGCGCCAGGCTTCCCGCCAGGTCCGGTCCACCCGCGGCGCCGGCGCAGGCCGGCAGCAGCAGGAAAGAACCAGCAATGGTAAGCGCTATCTTTTTCATAACACCTTGTCCACCCTCTCGTTCGGGCTCACGATGTCCAAAAGCCTGATCCCGAACTTGTCATTCACGACGACTGCCTCGCCGCGCGCCACCAGTTTCGAGTTGACGAACACATCCAGCGGCTCGCCGGCGAGCTTGGTGAGCTCCACAACGGAGCCCTGGTTCAGCTGCAGCACGTCCCGCACCAGCATCTTGGTCCTGCCGAGCTCGACGGTCAGCTGCAGCGGGATGTCCATGATGAAATCGAGATTCTTCATCTGCGGTATATCTTTCGGATCCTCTAAAGCGAGTCTTTCGTTCAAACGTCACCCCCTCCACGCAGGGGCCGGCTGATCTGCACCGCCTTGTTGCCCCCGCTAACACCTGCTATCCCCATAAACTTATTGGTCCCGCCGACCTTGACAACAAGCTCGTTCTTGCCGCTTGACTCCAGCATGACGGTATCTCCCGGCGTAAGCTCGAGAAGTTCCGACAGCTTGATGGTCGCCCCTCCCATCTCTACCGAGATGTCGAGCGGGGCGTTCAGCAATTCCTCGGACAGCCGGTAGGACCAGAGCGGGTCCACGGCCATCATGTCCATCTGTACACCGCGCTTTAATTTGTCCCGGATCGGCTCGATGGTCATGAAGGGGATGGCGAGGACCATGTTGCCGACGGTTTCCTCGATCTGTATCTTCAAAGCCATGGTGACCACCTGGTACTCCGGCGGTACGATATTAACCAGGCGCGGGTTCATCTCCATCCGGAGCAGGTTCATGTTGACCGGACAAAGCGGAGCCCAGGCCTTCTCCAGATCGCCCAGCACATCCTTGACAATCTTTTCCATCAGCCTGAGCTCGATGGAGGTGAAGAGCCGGTTCATGCCCGCGCCCGCAGCTATGCCCGAGCCACCCAGAATGCTGTCCACGATGGTGAAGACCAAGGTAGAGTCGAAGGCGATCAGCGCCGCCCCCTTCAGAGGCTCCATCTTGTAAATGGCCAAGCAGACCGGCGACGGCAGTACGCTCAGAAAATCGCCGAACTTGAAGGGGCGTGCCTCCTCCTTCTTGATCTCGACCATCCGACCTAGCCGGTTGGAGAGCGTCACCCTGTTGAAGCGGATGAAACCGTCGTAGACGATGTCCAGGTTCGGAATGACGCGGTGCGCCTCGATGTCCAAAAGGTCGAACTGCTCGGCCTGGGGCCCGCTCTTAGCCAGTTCCTCCGCAGGGTTCAGGCTCCCCTCGAAAACGGCGGCGACTAGGGCGTCGATCTCTTCTTTGCTGAGAAGTTTCTCCATCGAGGGCACCCTTACTGCACCACGAAATCGGTGAAATAGACCTTCGTTACCTTGCCCGGCTGGATTGTCCTATTGACAGCGCCCAGGATCTGTTCCCTCAGCGTGTTCTTGCCCTGCAGGTCCTGAATCTCCTGCATGGTCTTGGTAGTCAGCAGAATCAGGATAGCATCCCGAAGCGGAGCGACCTTGCCATCAAGTTCAGCCTTCACCTCGGAGTTCGCCATCTCAAACTCGATCTTCAGTTTCAGGTAGCGGATCTCCTGGCCATCATAGATGTTGACGATGAACGGCTCCAGCGGGTAGCCGCTGCCGGAGCCGGTTCCTGCCTTGGCCTCGCCATGGCCACCCTCGGCCTTAGCCTCGCCGTGACCACCCTCGGCCTTGGCCTCGCCGTGACCACCCTCAGCCTTGGCATCGGCCTTCGCTTCGCCGTGAGCCGCCGCCTTATCCGTCTTGCTCCCTCCGAGGAAAAACATCCCTCCGCCCACCAGAGCAAGAACTGCTACCGCAGCACCGATCATGATGAAGAGCTTCTTCTTATCCTTGGGAGGGGGGGCAGCAGCATCCGTCTTTGCCTGTTCGGCCATACTGGGTTCTCCTTTGCCGCTAGACTGGTGTATTCCGATTGAACACTCTTGCAACCGGGGTGCCAGAAATGGGAACCCGCTGGGGATGCTGCGCAGTCGGTGGAAATTTGTTTCAGGTGGGAGCAACAAAGCGTGCTGATCCGGCCGGTTGCAGCCAGCGGGGTTGCTGTGGGCCGGTTGGCTGGGTCCGAGGAATTGGCACTCGGTCAACATTTTGACCGGCACCGGGGGGAAGCAGCTACTGGGTGCTTCGCGTGGCTGTCAATATTCTGTTGGTCAAAAATCTAAATTTCAGCACGCCCGGCAGGATGGTCAGCGTAGCCGGGTAAACTACTCGATCCAAGGCCTTCAAGGAGTGTCAGTCTGCGGTTGCGGGGCCCGCTGGGGCCTTGGGGCGCACCCGAGGCCGGCTGCCGCACCAGGGTCCGCCTAAGAGGGCGGGGCTCGTTCAGGTCGTTGGGCAAAGGATGCTGCCGGGCTTGCGACCTACAAGGCGCGGCAGGGCGGCGCAGGGGGGGAGGGCAAACGAGAAGCGGCCGGCGTGCATCGAATTCGACACGCCGACCGCAGACTCTTCACGGGGGGCGTGGCACGCCCCCCTTCATTTAATATTTACGGCTAGCTACTAGCGGATCAGCCCGAGCACTTCCTGGGTCATCTGGTCCGTGGTGGTGATGGTCTTCGAGTTGGCGGAATAAGCCCTCTGGGTGACGATCATCTTGACGAACTCGCTCGCCATGTCCACGTTGCTCTGCTCCAAGGTGTTGGAGAGGATCTGCTCGCTGGTGCCGTTAGCCGCCGCTGTGGTAAAACCGGCTGTTTTGTAGAGCGACCCGCCCATCTTCACCAAGGAACTGGTGTCCGCCACGGTTGACACACCGATTTTAGTCGGGGTGGCTCCGCCCAGAACTACTGAGGTGGTACCGTCGGTGGCAAGAAAGGTGATGGTCCCGTCAGTACCGACCTTGGTGATTTTGCTGAAGTCAGTGGCATTTGCGGCGGCTAGGGGAGCCGGGACGGGTAGCAGGATAGCTGCACCGCTAGCATCAAGCACCTGGTAGCCGTCAGCATTCACCAAATGGCCATTGGCGTCGGCACTGAAGGCACCGGCCCGGCTCAGGTAGGTCGTGGGGGTGGCAGCGCCGTCGGTCAGGGTAAAGAAGGTGTTCCCCTGAATGGCCAGGTCGGTGACGTTTTCGGAACTTGCGTTGGTTCCCTGGGTATATATATTTTGAACCGTCTGCAATTGGACGCCGGTGCCGATCTGGGCGTCGCCCGCATTTGCCGAAAGCATGTCGGAAAACAGGGTACGCGCTTCCTTGTAGCCAACGGTGTTCACGTTGGAGATGTTGTTGCCGATGACGTTCATTGCCTGACCGTTATTCAAGAGACCACTTACGCCGGTATACATTGCTGAGGAAAGACTCATTTTGTTGCCTCCTAATTCTTTTTGGTTACGGGGCACCTCTGTCGGTCGGTGTCCCCGGGCTTTCCTTCTAGAGGGCCAGCCCATGTTGAGTTTAAGTTCTGAGATCGGTTCTAAGTGCTAAGTCTTCTATGTTTTATACCTGATTCATTGTTTAGCTTGGTTGGCGGTTTGGCGCTTCTCCGTGTCTCCGGGGCCAGCTTGCGTTATAAGACGACCGCCGAATCGATGTTGGTGAAAATGTTCCCCTGCATCCCCTGGCGATCCATCGCCGTCACGACTGTCCGGTTTTTGACGCTCACCACCAGCGCCGCGTCACCCATCATAATGAGGGAATCCTTGCCTCCCTTTTGCGCCACGCTGTCGACTGCCCCGGCGAGCTTTTTCATGTCCGCTTCCGTCAGTGTGATCCCCCGTGCCTTAAGCCTCTCGAGGGCGTGCTGGGAAAGCCGTACCGGCTGACCGGGAAGTTTCTCATCGAGTACTTTTGCGAAAGGAGAGTTAGCACCTACCTGCTTTCCCCCCGACGGGGTAACCTGACTCGGCCGGACCGGCGCCTGAATCGGCTGCGGGAATAAGATGCTGTTGTCGATCACCTTACACCCCCGCGCTCACCGAAGTGACATCCGTGAGATTGATCCTGACGTTGCCGATGCTGAGCATCGGAGTTGCTCCCGACATATCCACGCCATCAACCTTCCCCTTGATAAGCGGGGTGGCCCCAACCGCGGACCCACTGGCGTCCTTGGCTGAAACGGTAAAGCTGTAGGCTCCCGAGGCTAGCGCGCTGCCCGCGTTGTTGGTGCCGTCCCAGGCGATGGAACCTTCCCCGGCCGCTACGGAAGCGCCTGAGAGTGTCTTTACCACCGCTCCGGTGGCATCCAGAACCGAGACCGTTACCTGAGCCGCGGGCTGGGCCAGATTGAAATTGATGGCACTGGGAGTTCCCGCCTGCAGACCCACCTGGGATCCCGGTGCCTCGACCTGCTTACCAATCATGGAGACCGAGGCCACCGTCATGGAGTTGCCGCCCTGATTCAGCATGCTGGTCAGGTTGGTGTTGGTGTTGTAGGCCTGCTCGACCTGCGTCAACTGGGCCAGCTGCGAAATGAACTGCGAGCTGTCCTGCGGGTTCAAGGGGTCCTGGTTCTGCAACTGGGTGACGAACAACTTGAGAAAGTCGTCCTTGTTCATCCCGGTTGACTTCTTCATGGCTGCATCGGCTGCGCTCGTGCCGGTTGCCGCCGTTCCTGTGATATCCGTGATCATCTGTTTGCGCCTCCTCTGGTTAGAACCTCACGTCAAGCAGGTTGTTGACTTCTCCCGTCAAATAGTTGACTTTGGTGTCCTCTCCCTGGTCAGGATAGGCCCCCGCTCTGGCGGACCGGAGGAACGACTGCTGCCGCGGGTTCTCTTTTTGCTCGGGCAGCGGGTTCTGGGAACCTCCGCCGGTTGAAACATCAAACCCTTCCATGGTGAAATTTTTGCTGGAAAGGGAATCCTTCAGGCTGTCCAGATTGCTCATCAGCAGATCTTTCACCATCCGGTTATCGGCGTGAACCTCAACATGCAGCTTGTTATCTTCCATCCGGACCTGAATCTTCAGCTCGCCCAGCTCTCCCGGATTGAGCCTGATACTCATCTGGCTGTTCCCCTTGGAATCCTGGGTTACCACCCCGTCCTTGATCTGGGACAAGATGCTTTCGTGCAGCGCACTCTTGAGATTTACCGGTTTTGCTTCGGCTAACGGCGCCTCGGTGCCTGCAGGTGCCATCGGCATCCCGACCCCTTGGGGCTGGACTGGAGCGGCCTGCGCTTTCTGCTCAGGGTGGCCCTTTTTATCCGAATCGCTGAAAGCGTTTTGACCGGCGGAACCCTGGAAAGGTACGAATTTCGCCGTCCCGGCTGTCGAAGCAGTTTTTGTACCAACTTCCTCAACGGGTGCATCCTGTTTGCCCTCGGCCTGTTCCGTCACGCCACGCACTGCTGCATAAGTACCGTGAAACCCCAGTGCCGCGCGGGGGCCCTTGGTATCCGTGGGGACCTGAGCGAACCGATCCGGTTGTGAAGCTGCTTCTGCGGCCTCCCTAACTGCTTGCGCCATCGGACTCGAGGTCACCTTCGGCCCGACACCCGCCGGAGCTTTGACAAGCCCGTCGGGAGCGGCCAGCTCTTGCTGCACCCTTTCTAGGGCGCCTGATGCCACGGGCTGGACCGTACTACTTTTGAGGTCGGCATTCTGCGGACCATCGGTAATCGCCGGGGCAGCTTGGGCGGCTTTATCCTGCGCCGCGGGATCCATCCCGGGTCCCTTTGCTACCACTACGGCCTGCTCAGCTTCCCGCCCTGAGACAACCGGGCTCGCCTTGGCTTGCAGGTTTTTGGCTTCATCTGGGCTCTGAGCCTTCGCCTGCAGCGGCGCGGCATCCTTGAGTGCTGCGGGGTTCGGCGCCGGTCCATTTTTCGCAACGAGGGACGGTTCGGGTGCCTGTTCTGCAGCAACTGGTCCCGTCACAGCCTGCGGGTGGGCATTGGCCGCCGGCGGCGCGGCTTTCTGGAGCAGGGCGCTATTTCCCCCCAGCCCCTTCTCGGGCACTGCGGGCTGCTCAGCTTCACGTCCTGAGGTAACCGGGCTCGCCTTGGCCTGCTGTTTTTGAGCATCGTCAAAGCTCTGAGTTTTCGCAACCTGCGGCGCAGCTTGCGAGGTGGAGGGCAACCCAGGCCCTTTCTCTGCCGCCACAACCTGCTCAGCTTCACGCCCGAAAACTACCGGCGCCTTGGGCTGCAAGCTTTGTGATTGGTGCAGGCCCGTAGTATTTGTCACCGATGCAGCTTCCCTGGGCAGAGCGGCAACCGTTCCCAATCCCTTTTCCACCACGACTGCCTGCTCGGTTTCCCGCCCCGGGAAAATCGGGCTCTGAGAATTTGCCTGCAACGGAGCGGTTGCTGCGGGCACTGTGGAATTCAGCCCCAGCCCCTTCTCTACCACCACGACCTGCTCAGCTTCCCGTCCTGAAGTAACCGGGTTCACCTTTGCCTGCAGATTGTTATCCGCGTGGGAACTTGGAATATCCGCCATCAGCGAGGCAGTTTCCTTAAGCGGAACTGCGGCACCCACTCCCGGTCCCCTCTCTGCCACGAAGACCTGCTCAGTTTCACGCCCCGGGAATACCGGGATCACCGTGGCCTGCAGTTTCGCTGCACCGTTAAGCCCCTGCACGTCCTCTACCAGCGGCGCTGCTTCCAGGAGCACTGCGGCTTGCATCAGCGGCTCTTTTTTTGACACTACGATCTGTTCGCCAGCACGCCCGGTAAAAACCGGGCTTGCCGTGGCCAGCGAGACCTTGGTCTCGTCAAGGATCCTGGCATCCGCCGCCAGCGGCGCGGCTTCCTTGAGGACTGCAGCTTCCGTCGCCGGTCCGTTCTGTGCGACAACGGCCTGTTGGGGCGCTACCTGTTGCTGAGACACCGGGATGGTTCTCTGCTGCAGGATGTTTACCTCATTAAGGCTCTGCTTACTGGCAACCTGCGCTGCAGGCGTCATAAACGCTGTCGCCGTTTCCTGAACCGGCTTGCCCGCAGCCGGGATGTTGCCCTGCGCCAAGGTTTTCCCCGTTGCAGGGAGCCCTTCACTTTCCTTAGGATGTTGAGGCGTTTGGCCGGCAAATTTGTCTTGTGTCATGGTTTCGGTTGAAACGGCTTCTTTTGCCGCCATTCCTTCTGCAAACATTGCGTTATTTGCAGCAACCGGTGGAACTTCTTTGGACACTGCCTCCTGCACTGCGGCTACTTCCGGTTTCAGATTGTACGCAGCTATCGCGGGACCGAAATCTTTTCTGGCCTGTCCGAAGTTTTCTGCCACAACCGCTGTATCCACCGGCATCGCGGTGGCGCGTCCGGCCGGGACAGTTGCCGACAACCCAGCCTGCACCGCGTTGCTACTCCTGGAGTCTGTCGGGGTCGCGGCGAGCCCGGCTTCCCTGGTTGCTGCCAGAGAAACCGCGGCCAGTCCTTGCATCGCATCGGTTATCGGAGCGGCATTCTGCGTATCAGCCGCCAAGATTGTACCCGCAGAAAGATTATGATTTCCCGCTTCCGATCCCTTTGTCCCGCCTGTGGCTGGCAGAGTCTTTTCCGTGGCAGCAGCAGCGCCTAACAGGATGGCTCCTTTGACCTGCCGTGCGTCAGATAAACCTGCGACGGGCTCTGCTTCACCCGCCAAGGTGGCGCGCCGCAGAGCGGCAAACATATTCTGTTTACCCGTCCCCTGCGCAGTATCCGGGGCTGCTGCCGCTCCGCTTCGGCCGGCGCTTTTTTCCGGCACCTGCAGTTGCGCATTCTGCGGTATAATCGGCTGATTTGACTGATTCTGCAGCACATTAGGCTGGCCCTGCAGCAGGCTCTGCTGTAGGCTCTGCCAATGTTGCATAGGTTTAAGGTTCGGCTGCTGGCTAGGTTGCAGGATCTGCTGCGGGTTCGGCAGATTCGGCTGGGCATTCGGCAGCGCATGCGCCTGCATATTTCCCTCCACATTCTGCTGAGCAATCGGCTGTGCGTTCGGCTGCACATTTGACTGCACATTAGACTGCACATGAGACTGCACATCCGCCTGAGCATTCTGCGGTGCGCTCGACTGCACATTCTGTGGGATATTCGGCTGCACATTCTGTGACGCTTTCGCCTGCAGGTTAGCCTGCACGTTCGTCGGTCCGTTCGCCTGTATATTCGCAAGTGCCTTCGGTTGGTAATTCGGCTTCCCTATTTGCGGGTTGAGCGCCGCCAACCTGGCATTTCCCAACTTCAGGGACTGAAGTGGATTCCCTGATTTCCCCTGACCGGCTGCAGCAAGGGTCGCCCTAGTACTAGCTACCGGCTGCGAAACCTGTGAGCCACCAGCCGCAGACCCTGGCGTCCTATAGGAATTTTGCAGCCGAAGCAGCACTCCTTGCCGCGAATTTGAGGACTGTTGAGCCTCATCCTCCTGAGGGGCGGCCAGTGCCGCAGAACCATCCCGGGGCGGTTGCTTCCCCTGCAGCAGTTCGGCGAAGAGGCCATTTCCTTCCGCGGAGCGCAGTGCTGTTAGCGTCCCTTTGCCAGCTACAGGAGCGGCGTCTTGAAACATCATTGAGTTTTGAATCATTTTCATTCTGTTTCACCTCCCCCTTTCGTGACATGGACTGCCAAGGTATGGCACGAACGTTTATTTTTAGAGTCTTTCATAATGGTTTTTCTCTTTGTCGGTTCACCTGCATTGCGGCTTCCGGCTCTAGTTTCCGCGCAGGTTCAATCGGGTCCATTCCAGGACCCTCGGCTGGCTGATAAAGGGGATCAGCTTCACAGCGGTTTTCTGGTCCATCTGGTTCAACATCTCTATCACCATCTTATCGTCGAGCTTGTTCAGGAGCGCTCCGGCCTCATCCGACTTCAGGCTCTTGTAAATCTTGATCATTTTCTTGTAACGCTCGTCGTCCTGCTTCTTCTTGGTGACCAGCGCGCCCTCCAGCCCCTTCTTGGCTGCATTCAACTCATTAACCCTGGCGTCCAGTGCAGCGGAGAGCTTCCTCAGTGCCTCCTCCTTCGCCTTGAGCGCCGCCTCCTTGTCGGCCAACTGCTGCCGCTTCGCCTCGAGGGACGCGGCATCGTCGGACATACGGGAGGCGGAACTTACGCGCGCTCCCTTTTCGGCGGCTCCGGCCTGCCAATCAGAGGCGCCCGGGGCGAAAAGCCAGAGCGCCGCAGCAGCCACCAGCAAAGTCAGCAAGGTTTTCCTCACCGCTGCCCTCCCCTGCTCTGAATCGCGACCTCGTCCATAAAGGCACGCTCACGATGTAACTGCTGCATTCTCAGGTCCCGCATCTTCTTTTCCTTGAAGATTTCCAAAGCTTTTTTCTCCTTAGCCGCCACCAGCAGGGCTTCACGCCTATCATGCACGACCTGTTCCAGCGCGGGGAGGGAATCCTTGATGGCTGCGATTTCCTGGGTCTTTCTCCGGGTGAAATGCCCGTAAAGCTGCAGGTCCTTGGCCTCGATCCCCTCCAGCTGACGCTGGGAGAACTGCTGCTCCAGCGCCAGCATGGCGCCCTTCTCACTCCTGAGCCGCTCCTGGGCGCTGTCGTGCTGCTGCTTCGCCGCGGCGAGTTCCAACTGGTGCATCTTTTCGACTTCCTTGCGAAACTTGAGCACCTGCTCCAGCCTGAATTCGTGTTGTCCTGCCATGCCACCCTCCTTCTAGCGCGCCGATTAGGCGCCGTACCCTTCAAAGATGTCTGCCAGCACAGCTATTGACTCTTCAACGCCGACCCCGTCGCTGACGTCCTGCTTCATGTAGGCGATCATCTGGTCCATCTTCATGATGGCGTAGTCTATCTTCGGATTGCTCCCGACCTTGTAGGCGCCGATGTTGATCATGTCTTCGGCCTGCCGGTAAGCGGCGAGAATTTCCTTGAACTGCCCCGCCGTCTTCCGGTGCTCGCTGGAGGTGACGTCCGACATGACCCGGCTCGCGCTGTTCAATAGATCGATGGGGGGATAGATGTTGCGGGCGGCGAGTTCCCGGGAGAGGATGATGTGGCCGTCCAGGATGCTGCGCATGGCGTCCGAGATCGGCTCGTTGAAGTCGTCCCCCTCGACCAGCACCGTGTAGAGGCCGGTGATGCTTCCTCCCTGGAAGTTTCCGCTACGCTCCAGGAGCCTCGGCAGCGCCGCGAATACCGACGGCGTGTACCCCTTGGTGGTGGGCGGCTCCCCGATGGCAAGCCCCACCTCTCGCATCGCCATGGCGAAACGGGTCGCAGAGTCCATCATCAGGAGTACCTTCTTTCCCTGGGCCTGGAAGTACTCGGCGATGGTGGTAGCGATATAGGCGCCCCGCATCCTGACCAGCGGCGGCTGGTCCGAGGTGGCGACCACGACGACCGACTTCTTGAGCCCTTCCTCCTGCAGGTCCTTCTCAATAAACTCGCGCAGCTCGCGGCCGCGCTCGCCGATCAGGGCGATCACGTTGACGTCGGCCTCGGTGTAGCGCGCGATCATGCCGAGCAGGGTCGACTTGCCGACCCCGGAGCCCGCCATGATGCCGACCCGCTGACCTTCGCCGCAGGTCAAAAGACCGTTGATGGCGCGGATGCCGAGGTTGAGCGGCTTTCTGATGGGGCGCCGGTGCATCGGATTGACCGGAGATGCGTAGATCGGGTACTCATCCACCACCGCGATGGGACCCTTGTCGTCGATCGGGGCGCCCAGACCGTCGAGCACCCGGCCGAGCATGGCAGGCCCCACTCCCAGGGACGCCTTCTCGCGCCGTACCGAGATCATGCTCCCGAGCCCCACCCCGCGCAGTTCGCCAAGCGGCATCAGCAGGGTCTTGTTGTCGCGGAAACCGACCACCTCGGCGGGAATGGGCGGCGAACCCTCCGAGTGCACCTCGCACAAGGACCCTACCGCGGTCTCCGGGCAATAGCCCTCGATCACCAGGCCGACTACCTGGGTCACCTTGCCGTGAAAGCGGACCGGCTTGACCGCCTGCACGATGGAAAGGTAGCGCGAGAGGTCAATCGGCGCCATGCTCACCCCTGCGGCCGCTCTTCTCCTCGAAAAGCCTCCGGTAAATCTCGTCGATCTGGGCTTCCAGCCCCGCGTCGATGTTACCGCGGGTCGTCTCCACCAGGCAACCGGCGCCCGGCACCGCCGGGTCCCCCTTCAGCGTGACCCGGCGCTTCTCACCCGAGACCGCGGCAAACTCGGGCCGCGCCGAGATGAGGGCATAATCCTCCGGGTTCAACCGGACCAGAACCTCTCCGCCGTCCGAGGCAAGCTCCACCGCGCCTTGCACCATCCCCGCCAGGATCCCCGGGTCGCAGGACATTTCCCGCAGCATGACGGTGCGCGCGATCAGGACCGCGAGCTTCAAGAGGTCCTCCTCGCTTTCGTGCAGCAGACGCGCGCGCAGGGACCCGGTAGCCAAAAGTGCCTGCGCCAAAGCCTCGCTCACCTTGGCGAGCGCCGCCTCAGCCTTTTTGCCGCCTTCCTTGAGGCCGTCGGCATGGGCCTGCTCGATGCGCCGCAGAGCCTCTTCCTCCGGAATGCAGGGAGGAGGCTGATAGGCCTCTTCCTCCGGCTCGGAGTCCTTTTCGGCCTCGCCCAGTTGGACGGCCCGAAAGCCGCCGCCCCCCCATTCGGGAAGCTCGCCGCCCAGGGGCGCCAGGATGTAGCTTTTCTGGGGCTCGCCCCCTTTGCGGATAATTTTAGACGAGGACATCTTCCGCACCACGGCCGGCAATGACGACCTTCCCTTCCTCCTCCATCTTCCGGACGATCTTGATGATCTCGGACTGCGCCTTCTCCACGTCGGACAGGCGCACCGGGCCCATCACCTCCAGGTCCTCCTTGATCATCTCGGCGGCGCGGCTCGAGATGTTGCGGAATATCTTGTCCTTCACGTCGTCAGCGGAGGTCTTCATGGCGAGGGTCAGGGTGTCGTTGCTCACCTCTCTCATGATCCCCTGAATGGCCCGGTCGTCCAGCTTGAAGATGTCCTCGAAGGTGAAGAGGTGCTTCCTGATGACCTCGGCCAGCGGCGGATTCATGGTGTCGAGCTTGTCGAGGATCTTCTTCTCGCGGCTTCTGTCCAGGTGCGCGAACATGTCGACCACCTTCTCCACGCCGCCGATCTTGAACCTCTGCACCCCGCCCAGCGCGGTCAATTCCATCCGGATGACTTCGTCGATCTCGGCCAGGATCTCCGGCGAGACCTGGTCCACCTCCGCAATCCTGATCACGACCTCCGCCTGCAATTCCTGCGGCAGCAGCGAGACGATCTCGCTGGTCTGCTTCGGCTTTAGCTTGGCGAGGATGACTGCGATGGTCTGGGGGTGCTCCTGGGAAAAAAAGTTGGCTATGGTGCGGGGATCCATGCTGGCGAGCAGATCCGACATGTCCCCGATCCCCGAGGTGCGGATCTCCTGGAGCAGGGTTTCCGCCCTGGCCGGCCCGAGCGCCTTCTCCAGGATCTTCCTGACGAAATCCTCCCCCTGGGAAAAGAACCCGCTATCGGGGTTGGTGATGTCGGTGAACTCGGCAACCACGGCGGAGATTTCCTCGCGCGGCACGTGCCCGAGCTTCGACATGCTCTGACTGATCTTCTTGATATCCGTGTCGTCCATGTGCCCGAACACCTTGGCCGTCGCCTCGGGGCCCAGGTATAGTAGGAGTATGGCGGCTTTCTCCGCTCCGGTCATGCGGCACCTCTGAGTTTCGCGAGTTTCATATCATTCCTTAAATTGTTCAGGTCGGTCAGGTAAGCTCGGTGACAGGCCAGGCGTCAGTTTTGCACCAGGGACCGCGCAGAAGCGGCGCAGGTTCTCAATCCTTGTGCACCAGCCAGTTTTGCAGGATCTGGGCGACCTGGTAGGGGTCCTGCTTCACCTTCTCGACCAGTTCCAGCTGGGTAAGCTTCATCTTCTCCTGCTCCCGCTTGGCGTTCTCGATCATCAGGGCCGCCTCGTGATCGGTCGGTATCGGAAGAAAGCCGCTGCCGGCCGGTTTCTCCGTCTTCAGGATCTTCAAGAGAGGGCGGATCACAAAGAGCAGCAGCGCCAGGAAGCCGAGAGCGATCAGGCCGTTCTTCATAAGCCCCTGCACGATCGGCGCTTCCCACCACTTGGCCACCTCCGGTGCGCCTTCGCCGGTCTCCTGGAACGGGATGTTGGCGACGGTTACCTGGTCACCGCGCTCGGCGTTAAAGCCGACCGCGCTCTTCACCAGCGCCTCGATCTTCTGCAGCTCGTCCGGGCTCCTCGGCTGGTATTTCGGCTTCGCATCGGGCTTCGCACCCGGGACCAGGTCGTACTTGCCGTCCACCAGTATAGCGACGGAGACCTTGGCTAGGGAGCCGACCGGCTCGATGGTTCTCGCGGTGGAGCGGCTCACCTCGTAGTTCAGGGTCTCGTCGCTCTTGGTGCCGCCACCCTGGGAACTGCCGGCGGCCGGTGCCGCCTTGGCGAGGTTGGACTGCACGCCGGGGACCCCGCTCGCGGTCGTGGTCGTCCCCCCCTTCTCCTCGCTTCTCTGCTCGCTTCGGACCGCGGCGGTCTCCGGATCGTAGCGCTCCTCGAACTTCTCCACCTGCTTGAAGTCGAAGCTCGCCGAGACCCGCGCCACGGATTTCCCGGAGCCGACCACCCTGTCCAGCAGACTTTGCAGCTTGTCTTCCTGGGCTTTTTCGAAGGCACGCTGGCTTTCCTGGCGCGACCCGGAGATCTTGCTGGCGGCGTCGGCGGAGGAATTTCTGCTCAGCACCTTGCCGCGGGTGTCAAGGACCGTCACGTTGTCAGGATCCATCCCCTCGATGGAGGAGGCGATCAGGTGCACAACTCCTTGCACCTCGGAGTCGCGCAGGGCGCCGTTGGAGCGCATCTTCAAAACGACAGAAGCGGTGGCGGGCTTTTCCGAGTCCTTGAAAAGGGTCTTTTCGGGGAGTGCCAGGTGCACGCGCGCCGACTCGACCCCGGCAATCTGGGAGATGGTTCGGGAGAGTTCGCCCTGTAGCGCCCGCTGGTAGTTGAGTTTCTGCACGAACTCGGTCATGCCGAAGTTCTTGCGGTCGAAGATCTCGAAGCCGACCCCGCCCCCCTGGGGGAGCCCTTCGCTGGCAAGCGACAGCCTCAGTTCGTACACCTTGTCCGAGGGGACCAGGACCGCCTTGCCGTCGTCGGAAAACTCATAGGGGATCTTCTGTTCCTTAAGCTTCTTGACGATCTCGCCGGCATCCTCGCTGGTCAGGTTGGCAAAAAGCGGGCGGAAATCGGTCTTGTTGGCGACACTGATCAGCGCCGCGAAGGCGAGCAGGGAGATCAGCGCCACCCCGCCGACGACGATCCGCTTGCCTGCACTCAGGGCAAGAAAGGGTTCCAACAATTTTTTAAGGCCTTCCGGCATAGCTTCCCCACATCAAACGCGTGCTTCCCCCGCTTCGGGGGAATTCCAGAATGGCCGCCAACGGGTTGACCCGCGCGGATGCCTCCAGCATGCCGGTTATACCGGCATCCTCATGATTTCCTGGTAGGCCTCAACCGCCTTGTTTCTCACCTGGGTGAGCATCTGGAAGGAGATGCTCGCCTTCTCGACCGCGAGCATGACCTCATGCAGCCCCTTGCTTTCGCCGGTGGCGAGACTCTGGATCGACTGGTCCGCGTGAGCCTGCAGGTCGCTCACCTTGCTAACCATCTTCCCCAGCAGGTCGCCGAAGTCGTTGACAGGGTTTTGCACCGATTGGGTGGCCGGCGTCGGGAAAGCCTGGGAGAGACCGCTTATATTGGCGATTGCGCTTATTTCCATGAATGACTCCTTGAATTACGATTAGCGTCCGAGGTCAAGCGTCTTAATTGCCATGGCCTTGGCGGCCTGGGCAGCGGTGATATTCGCCTCGTAACTGCGGGAGGCCGTTATCATGTCCGCCATCTCGGACACCACGTTCACGTTCGGGTAGGCGACGTACCCTGAGGCGTCGGCGTCCGGGTGGTTCGGCTCGTACTGGAGCCGGGGAGGATTCTGGTCCTCCTGGATTTGCGTCACCTCGACGCGGCGGGCATCGGTCGCGTGTCCCAGCGCCGCGCCGAAGGAACCCTTGGTTGAGGTCGCCGTGAATACTGCGTCCTTGCGCTTGTAGGGTCCCCCCTCCGCAGTCCTGGTTGAGTTGACGTTGGCGAGGTTGCTGGAGATCAGGTTCATCCTGGTCCGCTCCGCACTGAGCGCCGAGGCGCTGATATCCATCGAGGAAAAAAAGTCCATTTTAGATGGTCCCCCTTATCGCTTGCTTCATCATTTCGAATTTTTTGGTGAGGAGCTGTACGGAGGCGTTGTACATGATCTGGTTCTCGGCCATGCGCCCCATCTCGCGCTCCATCTCCACCCCGTTGCCATCAGCTCCCGTGGCTTTGGAGGGAAGCTCCACCATCTCGCCGGTCACCAGCTCCAAAGCGCTGGGCCCACCGCCCGCCCCCTTGAGCGGGATGTGCCGCGAGTTCGGGGTGTGCGTTTGCGCTCCCCCTTTCTTCAGGGCGCTTTTCAGCTGTGACTCGAAAGAGATGTCGTTCGGGGTATATCCCGGCGTCTCCACATTGGCGAGATTCGCGGAGATGAGGTTCTGGCGTTGGGCCCTGAGATCCAGGGTCTTTCCTAAAAGCTCGATGGTCGTGCCAAAAATTCCGTTAACAGGCATGGTTCCTCCTTATGCAGCTGGCACTGCCTCCACAGCAAAAGCCGTACCATACATTTACCCTACGTAAAATCGAACACTTGGAGGGCTCGAGTCATGTTTTTGACAGTCAAGGAAGATCCTTGGCAATCTTTAGGCGCCAGCGCAGGTCGCTGAGCGATTCGGCGGCGAGCTTGCCCCAGGTCCCTGCGCTCCCCTTCTTGACAACCTCTTCCCAGGCGCCCCGCGCCTCTTTGATCATCTTGAGCTGCAGGTAGAGTTCGCCCATCTTGTAGAGGTACTGCTGCGCCATCTCGCCGGAGGCGAACTTAAGCCCCTCCCGGTAAGCGGCGAGCGCCCCGGGGTACTGCTGCAGCGCGCAGCGGGCTCCGGCCAGATTGAAATAGCAGTCGGGCAAAAAGGGCGTTCCCCCCTTGGCCTGCGCGGCAAACCGGGTCAGGGCGCGCTCGGCACCCCGCAGGTCCCCGCCAGCGACCAGCGCCTTGCCAAGGTAATAGTCGCTCTCGGGGATTTCGGGGCTTCTCCCCTTGGCGTTCAGGAAGGAGAGTTCCGAGGCCGTCGGCTTCAGTTCCCCCTGCTCGAAGGCGATCCGGCCCAGGTACTCGTGCATCCTCTGACTGCGGGGGGCACCCGGAAAACGGGCCAGATAACTGCGGGCGCTCGCCTCAGCCAGGGTGAACTTGCCCAGGGCGAGGGCATCCTCCACCAGGCGTGCCACCATGAAAGGCGCCGAACCGGCCGCCCAGGGGCGCTCGGCAAGGTAGCTGAACAGGGTGATTTCCTGACCCAGCATGCCGGTTTTCTGACAGGCCTCGGAGACCCTCACCACGAACTCGGGGTCGCTCAGGCAGCGGCTCAGGTACTCCCGGTTATCCAGGGCGAGCTGCACCAGGGCAGCGTCGTCGTGGCCCGCGTAGATTTCCCGGTACACCGGCAGCAGGAGCTCTTCGTGCATCTTTTTCACGATGGTGGCGAAGACACCACGAGGGTAACGGGTCTGATAGGTGCTCGAGGCGGCCAGCGCCTCGCGGGCCGGGCCGTAGAGGGCCTGCACCAGCGCGATCTTGAAGAGCGCCTCGTCCCTCAGGGGAAAATCCCCCGGGCCCTCGTAGATCGCCTGGTACCGTGCCAAAAGGCTCTGGTAGCGATCCCGTGAAAGTGTGAACATCTCGCGGTCGACCAACTTCATCCGGGCCCTTCCCGCAGACGGAGTCCCGGGGGCGTGGACTACGACGGAGCGGTAGATCTCGGTCGCCGTCGCCTGCTCCCCGTGGTGCGCCGCCATGTCCGCCAGGCGGTTCAAGAGCGGCGCGCTGTAGGCGGTGCCGGTCATCCGGTTGATGAGCCGCACCAGGAGAGCACGTCCGCCGGCGTAGTCGCCCCCCTTGGCACGCACGTCGGCGTAGGACTGCAGCAGTTCGGGCGCCTGGTTCAGGTAGTCCGGCCAGAGCGACTCGGCCTCTTTGAAGGCCTTCAGGGCCTCATCGTAGCGCTCCAAGAGGTAAAAAGCCTGGGCCAGCCGGTAGCTGGCGAGTGCCTTCACCGCCGGGGTCTTGGCGACGAAATAGGAAAAGATTTCCAGCGCCTCGGTTCCCTGCTCCTTGTAGAGGGCACCCTCGCCCCGCTGAAAGAGCCGCATCTCCTCCTCGCCGAGGAGCGCCTTCAGCTTCTTCCCCTCGGTCGGGACAAAGGGGAGCCCGGCGCGCGCCGGGGCGCCGAACTCGCGCACGAACTGCTCCGTCCCGCTCAGGATAGGTTCCCTGCCGGGGACGATGTCGACCCGCGACGCCCGCCTCAGGGCCGGCCCAATATCCAAAGCCAGGGCGTTGGGGCTGCCGTAGTCCAAAAGCTGCACCCCGGCGCCCGCCTCCTTGATCGGGACGCTCACCTGCACCCCACCATTGCGGGAGGAGCAGAACACTCCGCCGACATGGGCGTCCGTGTAAGCCCGCCACTTCCGAAAGGCCGGGGAGTCCGTACCCCTGAGGGAAAGGCGGACCTTGCCGGGGGTCTGACTCATGGCATAGTCGGGAGGGGACAGGAACAGGAAGATGATCCTGGTGAAGCCCTGGTGGGGGCGAATCTGGATACGCAGCAGGCGGTTTTCACCCTGCGCCTCGGCCAGGCCGGGGAGCGCGCAGCAGAGAAGAACCAAAAGTAGCCAGAGGTGCCAGTGAAGGTAGGCTGTACGCCGCGTGGAAGTCATGAGAGGTGGTAAGGCAAAAGGCGTGCCGTAGCGGCGTTTCCAGGCAACTGCGCTGCGAGCCCGCTTTCCGGAGGGGTTTGACGGGATAGCCGGGGATTTGCGGCGGCCCCGCGACCCGGCAGCGGGAGTGTCAGTCAAAAAAACTGTAGGGGTAGATGTTTTTTTGACTTCCGCCGGCAACAGCGCCGGGGGAGCCGAATTTGCGCTGGTGGTGCCTAGCTACTAAAGGGGGAGAGCTTAGGAAAGTCTGCATAAAAATGAGATACAGCAACTACCGTAACAGTGCACTAGAGGAGAAATTGGTGCCGCGGATGCTCAAAAGGGCTAAGTGAAACCGGCGGCGCGCCAACGCCCGCGCCGCCGGCCCAAGACCGGGTGCTGCAACCTAGTTGGGATTGAGAAATTTCTCGACCTTGCTGTTTAGTTCCTGCGGATCAAAGGGCTGCACCATGATGCCCTTCGCCCCCGCCTTGAGCGCTTTCAATACGGAGTTGCGGGTCCATTCCGGAGCGCAGACGATGACCGAGCCGCCCCCCTTCCCGACCAGCGGTACTACCCGGTTGCAGATGGCCAGGTCGCGGTCCGCGGTATGCTTCAGCGCGATGACCGCCAGCCTCACATCCCCCTGGGTGAGCAGCCTCGGCACATCGGCGCCGAGCGACGCATCGATCATATTGAGGCCGTTGCTCGCTAAACCGTCCACCAGGATCTGCCTGCCGTCCTCGTCACCGAGGACCAGAATGGAGCGCAACTGGTCCGGCGCCTCGGCCGGTTTCCCGGCCTCCTCCCCCGCCGTAGCGGCTTCGGCATTTTCTGCGGCGGCGGCGGCCTCGGCATCGGCATCGACCTCGGGTTGCGGGTCGAACAGATTGGCGAGCGGGTGCGGGATCATGATGTCCAGCCGGTTCATCTCCTGCCCCGCGATCTCCAGCGGGGCGCGGTACATCAGATAGCTCCCCTCGGGAAGCGGCAACTCGTCGGTCAGTTCGTCCATGCCGGGCACGTACTTCACCGGTGCGAGCAGCTTCAGGTGCACCTTTTCGGGGAGTTTAGGCTGAAAAACAGAGTTGAAGGAGCCGATGATCTGGTTGGCGATCTCGCCGAAGGCGTCGACGTCGTCCGGTTCCTGGATGCAGAGCCGGCGTTTTTCCTGGATTCGGGGACCCGGGATGCCGAGCAGGATGGAACTCATCACGATGGCGTCGGCGAGGGCGAACAGCAGATAGAAGCGACCCGGGTAGGATTCCCTGGACTCCACACCGACCACGTAAATGGCGTTATCCTCGTCACCGAAGTAACTTTTGCGGTCCGTATTAAGCAGGTCGGAGGCGGCGACCGTGAGGCTCTGCCCGAGGAGCATGCTGCTCTCCTCGCCGGCCTGCTTCATGGCGGCGTCCAGCATCGATTGTAGTTTTTCAAAAGCCGACATCAGGTTCTCGCTTCTAGTTTTCCTTGTGCAGTTTCAATCCGACCAGGAAGCGCTCCCCTTCGTTTAAGAACGGGATGATGACGCAGTCGCTGTCGGACATAGAGTTGACCGTATAGTCTTCCCCGGCGATGACCGTCGGGATGGAGAGGTTGATATCCAACCCCCCCTTGGAGAGAATCTGTTTTACGTAACCGCCCAGCATGTTGGCGATCTCACCGAGGGCGTCGTTCACGTCCTCCCCGACCTCTTCCACGTTCATGCCGAGCATATTGGAGGTGATGCGCATGGCGAAGCTTTTCGGGCAGTGGATGGAGAGGATCCCGGTGTAGGTACCGGCGAGCCCCACCATCCCGGTGACCGAGCAGTGGAACGAGGTGACCGGCTCCTTGAGAGGGTAGCTGTCCTCCAGCGTCATCATCACCATGGTGTCGAACACCTCCTTGGTGGCGTTGATGACGTATTCGGCGAGGGCCGACTCCTCCAGATTGGTCGCGTGGGCGATCTCCTTGTTCAGTGACATCATAGCATGCCACCAAGCTTTTCATTGAGTTGGTCCGGAGTGAACGGCTTCTTGATGGAGTCATTGGCGCCGTTGCTGATCGCCTCTTTCAGGATGTCCTCGCCACCCTCGGTGGTGATCATGACGATCGGAACCGTCACCCCTTTGGCCCGAACGCACTTGATAAACTCCAGGCCGTCCATGTTCGGCATGTTAATGTCCGAAAGGATCAGGTTGATGGTCTTTCCTTCCATGGCGCTCAACCCTTCGATGCCGTCCGCCGCCTCGTAGATGTCATCCACCTGTAGTCCGGCCTGACGCAGACTGCGGGAAATGATTTTCCTCATTGTCGAAGAATCGTCCACTATTAGTACGTTGCCCATTGTTGTCCTCCTCCTTAGCTGTTGGATATGGCTTGCGCCCAAGGCGCAGGTTAAATTCTCTGGTGCTTTTAAGCGCGCAAACACCCACTGCCGGCGCCCTGAGCGGCCCGGCGTCGCTGCTGCTCTCAGGGTAGCTAATCGGCTTCGAGGTGGGAAACTTTAATCTTTAATGCGGCGCGCGGCCGTCCAGCGGCAGGAATACCGAGAAGCGGCTCCCCTTACCAACGACGCTCTCCACATTGATGCTCCCACCGTGCGCCTCCACGATTGCCTTACTGATGGTGAGGCCGAGGCCGGTCCCCTTGAAACCCTGGGCCACGGTCGCCCGGAAATACTTGTTGAAGATGCGGGGGATCTCGTCAGCCGGAATGCCGATCCCGCTGTCGCACACCTCAATCAGCAGCGCGCCGTCACGCAGCGCACTGGAGAGATGGATCGTCCCGCGCCGGGGGGTGAATTTCACCGCATTGCCGATCAGGTTGGCGAACACCCGGCCGATCTGCTTACCGTCCAGATCGAGCCAAGGCAGGTCGTCGGATATTTCACTGGAGAAGGTCGATCCGTGCACGACAGCCTCGCGCTCCCCGTCGCTGACACACCCCTCTAAAAGCGAGCCGACGTTGCAAGGTTGCCGGTCGATTTCCAAGAGCCCCACCTCCAACCGGTAGGCGTCCAGCACGTCCTCGATCATGGAAAGCATCTTCCCCGCACTTTTGTCCATCTCCTTGATGAAGAGGTGCAGCGAGGGGTCGACCTTGTCGGGCAGTTCGCCGATCAGCGCCTGGACGTATCCCATGATGACGGTAAGCGGCGACTTCAGATCGTGGGTCATCATGGCGACGAACTCTTCCCGCTGCGATTTTTCCCGCTTTTCTGCCGTGATGTCACGCAGTTCGTACAGGTCGCCGCAGCACTCTCCGCTGCCCGGGACCTTGACGGAGCGCACTAGGATGACCGTACCGTCAATGCTGATTTCGGCGGGGGCATCGTGCAGATTTTCGCTCAGCACCCGGTAGATAGGGGTGCGCAACGGGAGCATATCCACCCTCTTGCCGAGGACCTCGCTACGAGACACTTTGAGGATCTGCTCCGCTTTCCGATTGATGAACGCGAGGGTACCCAACTCGTCCAAATGAACGATGCCGGATTCGATCTGCTCCAGGAGCATTCCCGCTATTCCTTCCTGTTCCGCGCGCATCCTTCCTCCCCACCACAAACAGTTCCCTTGGTACGTTTTCTTATCGGAGCTTAAGGGAAATAGCTTGAGCGCAATGCAAGTATTTTCCAAATTCTACCAGTATTTTCCAGACAGCAAAGTGGCAGCCTAAATTGCCTTGTCACTTTTTTGGCGCGCTTCCTTTTGGACTGACCATCCCGCAGCGCCTCCGCTTCCTGAGCTCTCTCGGAGAAAGAGCCTAGAGGGCGCGCAGGGCGTCTCTGAGTGAGGGAGGAGTCTTTAAGGCTCCTTTGGTTTCGCAGTTTGATGCTCGTTTCATGCCAACGGGTAGTCGCTCACCCTGGTCGTGCGGGGAAAGGACAGGAATTGAGGCTGCTTCTTTGCCAAGACGACAGACTTTCGGCAGAGGGAACACTTCGACTCCGCTCAACGCAGAGAGCTGAGATTACTCTCGCTATCACGACCCTCTCTTCTGCTTTTAAGCATTAGTTCTTGGGGGGAAAACGTGGGAGATGGGGAGATGAGGGTAACTCCCTCCCCTTGAAGGGGAGGGTGGGGGTGGGGATGGGGGCGCCGCGCAGCCCCGGCTATTTTTCTATCGGGAAACCGTTTTTATACCAGCCGACCAGACCGTCGGATATCTGGTAGATCTCCCGGTAGCCGTGCGCGGCAAGGAAACCGGCCGCGGAAACCGAGCGGCCGCCGACCGCGCAGTATACCAAAAGCGGCCTGTCGCGGGGGATTTCCTGCACCCGCTTTTCCAGATCGCTTAACGGGATGAGCAAGGCGCCGTGCAGATGCGCCTGCCCGTACTCCTCGGGAGTGCGGACATCCAAAATCACGATCTTCTTGTCCTTGGCAAGAAGTGCCTTCGCCTGGGTCGAACTGATGTTTTTGGGCTCCCCCGCAGAGCAGGTAGACGCGGCAAGCGCGCCGAACAGTACCGTCACGAGGACAATCATTCCGGCAGTTGCGATTTTCATGGCTCTCACTCCTCATATTCCAATGTGTATCCCACATGTGCCGGGCGAAAACCCGGAAATTCCCTGGCAAGTCGGGCCGAGGCGGCAAACCCGGTGCAGTGGCCGGCGCAGATCTTTTTCACTCCGAAGCGCTTGAGCGCGCGGATCGTCCCGTCGATCTGCCCCTCGGACGAAAAGGCAAGGTGGCAACCGCCAATCACTCCGTACAGTTCCGACACTCCGGTTTGCTGGCGCGCTAGCTCCACCGTGTTCACCACGCCGGCGTGACAGCAGCCGAGCAGGAGCAGCAGCCCCTTTCTGGTCACCAGCACCAGGGACTGGTCGTCCGGAACCCGATCACTACCGCAGCCGGAGCTGTCGCAGAAAAGGCCGGCGTCTCCCTGCTCGAACGCGGTCTCGCGCGGTACCGCGCCGGTCAGGAACATCCCGGGCGCCACTTCGCGAAAGGCCTCGGAGAAGGAGAAACTTGCCCCCAACCCGGCCAGGAACTCTTGGGTATAGGGCATACCGATGGAACGGTGTATGCCATCCCTGATCGCGTAGCGCTGAGCGAACACCCCGGGGTGGGCGAGCACCTCTTTCGCCCCGCAACTCTGCAAAAGCGGCCAAAGTCCCCCGACATGATCGACATGGCCGTGCGACAGGATGACCTGGCGTACGCCGCGCAGGTCGAGGTTCATACGCTGGGCGTTGTGCAGTAGGGTATGACCGCCCCCGGTATCAAAGAGGATGGACTCGCCGTCGCCCTCAATCAGGGCCGCAAAGCCGTGCTCACCGAGGGTCCCGGAGAAGGGACCTGCGTTGTTGTCGCACAGGATCCTGATGCGGCAGGTCATTTGCTGCTCTTTGCTACGACAGCTGCCGGTTGCAGACCGGTCTCCAAAAGCAGTTCTGCCACCCTGCCGGCGACGCTCGCGGTCAGTTTGACGCAGCCGCTCTTGCCGTGCGCCGTGAGAATCTTGCAGCAGGTTGCCCCGTAATCCTCCTTAAACCAGCGGTGCAGTTCGCGCGTCATGACGGCGACGGATTTCTTGTCGCCCGACATGGCGAGCCCCAGTGCCATGGTACCGCCTGAGACCGCGCCGCAGATGCAACCAGCCCCCGAACCTCCGCCGAAACCGCCGGCCATCTGCACCACCTCATCGGGGATCTGCGGCGCGAAGACCTGCTTCACCGCCGCCAGTACCGCCTCGGCACAGTGCATTTTCCCCGAGCGGTAGAGTTGCTCCGCGACCTGGGCGACCTGATCCGCCACCTTGGGAGCGGGGCCCTTTCCTGCCGATTTCTTCTTAATCGAGAACATCATGCCTCCAGAATTGCTTGCCACCCTGATCAGAGCAACAGGATACCTGCAAGGGGTACCCCTTTACAAATCAATTTTTTAGCGAAACTATCTCCGAGAAAAGATGCTGCTTCGAACCTGGCTTTTGAGTCACCCCACGCACGGCGCTGTCGGGATGGTGACTCCACCTCGACAGCGTCAAGTCCAGAAGGCTCCTCACTGCCACAGGAGGGGAGGGTGAAGTGGACAACGCCTCAAATATGGCACCTTCCCCCTCTCCCCGACCCTCCTTCGCCAAGGCTTCGGCGGCCTCTCCCTCCCCCGCAAGGGGGGAGGGAGAGTTTTAGCACCTTCATGGGGGGTTGTTTTATTTTTCCTGATGGGTGGAAATTTCCCGCAGTTCAGCTACCTCCCCCCTTCAAGGGGGAGGCCAGGATGGGGATGGGGGCTAAGGAAGGACTGCCACTGCTTTGGGGCTGGTGCCCACACTGATCGTGGCAACCACGCTATTACTGTCACCAGCCGTATTGACCACCGAAACCGTGTTGCTGCCATTATTTACCACATAAACCCGATTGGCCGACGCCTTGACCGCGATCCCCTGGGGCACCGATCCGACCGGGATCGGACTGGCAGGTGAGGTGAGTTCCGTGTTTGTTGTCGTGTCAATGACTGAAACCGTGCCGCTGCCGCTATTTGCCAGGTACGCCCTGTTGCTGGAGGAATTGATCGCGATTCCCCGGTGGAAGGTCCCCACCGAGATCGCGCTGACCGCATTCGTCGCGGTGTTGATGACGGAGAGTATGGAGCTCAGGCTATTGGCCACATAGGCCCGGTTGGTTCCCGAGTTCACGGCAATATCCTGAGGTGCCGACCCGACGTTAATGACGGCAACCACGCTGTTATTGAGGGCATTGATGACGGAGACCGTGTTGGCTCCGCTGTTGGTCACGAGAATCAGGCTGGTCGCCGTATTGACCGCGACTCCTTGAGGAGCGGCCCCCACCGCAACCGTCGCTACGACGGTATTGTTTGTGGTGTCCACGACGGAAACGGTGCCGCTGAAGCTATTCGTGACATAAGCACGGTTGGCTGCGGGAAGTAGGGCGACTCCCCAGGGCCCGCTACCCACGCTGATTGTAGCGGCCAGGGCGTTGTTGGTGATGTCGACCACCGATAGCGTCCCGGAATTTACATTTGCCACGTAAGCGCGGTTGCCGGCGGCGTTTACCGCGACGCCCTGCGGCCCCAGTCCCACGGGGATCGTCGCGGCTACCGTCAAGTTCAGGGTGTCGATGACGGAAAGGGTGTTGCTCCCGGAATTGGTCACATAGGCCCGGTTCGTCGGCGTGACCACCGGCGTCGTGGAAACGGCGACCGTACTGGTTGCGGAACTATTTCCGACAACAGCCGTGACGATGGCGCTGCCGCTGGCGAGCCCGGTTACCAAACCCTTGGTGCCGGGGAGGTTGCTCACCGAGGCAACCGTCGGCGCGTTGGAACTCCAGGTGACCGAATTGGTCAGGTCCTGGGTCGAATTGTCGCTGAAGGTCCCCGTGGCAGTCAACTGAAGGGTGGTACCTATGCCGAGCGCAGGGTTTGCGGGAGTAAGGGCAAGCGAGGTCAATGTTTTGACGGTCAGCTGGGCGGAACCTGAGACGGCCCCCAGGGTCGCGCTGATGACGGTTGTTCCGCTGGCGGGGTTGGCCGCAGTCGCAAGCCCCTGCGAACCGGCAGCATTGCTAATGGTTGCCACGCCAGGTAGCGAGGAGGCCCAGGTGACCAGGTTCGTCAGGTTGGCGCTGGTCCCGTCCGGAAAGGTTCCCGTTGCGATAAATTGCTGGGTGGTACCGGCGACCGCGGCCGCACTCGCCGGCGTCACGGTAATCGAGACGGGCGCCAGGACAGTTACGGGGAGAGGGGTTGCCGACACTCCCACAGAGGCTGCAGTTATGGTCGTTGAGCCGGGGGAGAGAGCCGTTGCGACCCCGGTTGCGGCGATCGTAACGATTGCCGGAGCTGCGGAACTCCAGGAAACCTTTGTGGTGAGATCTGGTGTTGTGCCATTTGATAGGGAACCGGTGGCGGTAAATTGCCGGCTGGTTCCGATATTGAGGCTCGGGCTGCTGGTGTTGATCGCCAGGGAGAGTAGCGCCGCGGTGGTCATGGTGGTGCTGCCCGTAATGCTCCCCAAACCTGCCGTTATCGTGGTACTGCCCGTGCCGCCACCTGCACCGACGGCCGTAGCCAGCCCCTTCGACCCGGTCAGGTTGCTGATGGTGGCGACCGCGGGACTGGACGAGTCCCAGAGAGCGTAGCTGGTCAGGTTTTGGGAGGTGCCATCCGAGAGAGTCCCCGTGGCGCTGAACTGCTGGGCGGTGCCGACGATGGTGACGCCAGGGTTCGCAGGGGTGATGGCGATGGACGCGATAGTTGCGACCTTGAGAGTGGCAGAGCCGGTAATACCCCCTGTGCTCGCCGAGATAGTCGCGCTGCCGGCGCCCTGAGCGCTGGCCAACCCAAGGTTACTAACAGTCGCTACTGACGTATTCGATGAGCTCCAGGTAAGGGAGTCAGTCAGATCGACGGAACTGCCATCCGAATAGACTGCGCTTCCTATGAACTGAGTCGTGGTGCCGGGGGCGATACTGACTGTTGCCGGAGTAATGGAAATGGAAACCAATGTGACAGAATGCGACGATGAGCCACCACCGCAGCCGCAAAGGAGTAATGCCAGAACGAGTGCAGTAGCAAGGTGCTTGATCATGATTTGTCTCCGGCTTGAATGCAGATGATTTGGGATAACTAACCATTAATACATCCTCGTGGTAAATTGTCAAGTTTGAGTCCCAGTAAAGACGCCTGCGCCCCCGGGTTCAGACATCTCCGGCATACGTTTCACTCTTTACCACGCCAAGTTGATCTCTTAACATAAAAAAAACCGGCCGCAGATAAGCTGCAGACCGGTTCTTTGGAAAACATGAATTTTCGGCGGGGCTTGGCTTCAGGCCCCAGCACCGTTTAGCAGGTAGCGCCCTACCCAGTTTTTGGAAAACTGGAAAGCGGTCCGCCCGCAGCGCTTGGTCTTGTCGTGCGACCACTGGATGGCCTCGAGTTCCAGGTCCTTGGTCCAAGGGATCTCGATGCTGCGCTTATCCGCTTCGCGCTCGACGCAAAGGCGCACCGCGTCGAGGTAGCGGTCCTGGGTGAAGACATGGAAAGCGATCCAGAGTCCGAAGCGGTCCGAGAGGGAAACCTTCTCTTCCATCGCTTCGCTTTGCTGCAGTTCGCCGTTCACGAACTTGCCGCCGATCAGGTCGCTCTCGTACTCCGGCAGCAGGTGGCGCCGGTTGGAGGTGACGTAGATGAGGACATTTTCCGGTGCGGAATAGACCGAGCCGTCCAGCGCGCTCTTCAGCATCTTGTAACTCAGCTCGCCGACCTCGAAGGTGAGGTCGTCGCAGAGCAGGATGAAGCGGTACGGCTCATTCTCCACCGCGTTGAATATTTCGGAGAGGTAGATCAGGTCTTCCTTCTCGACCTGGATCACCCGCAGCCCCTCGGGAGCGAACTTGTTCAGCAGCGCCTTCACGATCGAAGACTTGCCGGTGCCGCGCGAGCCCCAGAGCAGGGCGTTGTTGGCCGGCATCCCCAGCAGGAATTGGCGCGTGTTGCTGACCATGACCTCCTTTTGCTTCTCGACGCCGAGCAGCTGGTCGAGGGTGGTGGAGTCGGTGACCTTGACCGCCTCAAGGTAGCCGGAAAAGGAGTGCCTGCGCCAGTTTGCGGCATGGCAGCTGGACCAGTCGATCGCTTTGACGGCCTTCGGGAGCAGCATTTCGACGGAGCTCAGCACGCGCTCGAGCTGGGCGACTACTTCGGGTTTAAGATTTAGCATGGCTCTCTCTTTTAGGCGGAAAAATACCTTTCTGTATACGCGGTAACTAGGCTCATTGTCAAACAAAAAGCCGGCGAGGTTGAGTCCCCTCGGGCTGGAGGGGGGGTTGACAAGCTACGACAGCAGCCGGCTCAGCAGGTCGGGATGGATGTGAAGTTCCAGCAACCCGGCAAGCCCCATGAACCCTCCGAAACCGGCGAAGGTCCAGGCGAGATAGAGCAGCATGCTGCTGTTGGTGAGGGAGGCAACCGCCAGCATCGCCAGACAGATGGAGAGAGCGGCATCGGACAGGTCGAACTGATCGTCGCGATAGTTCATGTCGTCATAGGCCTTCTCATGCTCCTTCGCCTTTTTCGCGATCTCCTTTTCCTCTACCTGGTAGCGCGCGATGGTGTCCTGATACTGTTTCTGCTGGGCCGCCAGGACTGCCGTTCCCTTTCCCAGCCCGAGCGCCTGCAGCGCCTGCGCCTGGTTCAGCCCCAGTTCAGCGACGTGGTGTTTCAGTTTCTTCGACTGGTACTCGTTCCAGCTGTCGACGGCGTCGGATTTGGTTTGCAGCATCGCCTGCACGATATTGTCGTCTTTTACCTTGGTAACAGCCATGAAGACGGAAACCAGCGCCACGGTTACGGCGACCCAGTTGTTGAGACGGTTCCTGGTTTCGGCCACATCGAGCCGCTGCTGAAGATCACTCATGGTTTATTCCCCCCTGCCCTACAAATAAGGAAGCCCTCCCGATTACTTCGGTGGGCCTCACTTTTCCAATTCGCGTTTTCCAACTAACATCGGCAATGACAAGTTTACTGCTCCAATTGCACCTTCATTTACTATCAGAAAGAACCCATTTGCCAGCCTCGTAGTTCAAGGCTTTATCGAATGAGAAAACCTCTGCGGCACCGTGAGTAGCCTTAGCGATGAGTACACAGTCCACCAGATCAAGATTTTTTTCAGCGTAAAGGGCAAGAGCCGCGCATAAAGCTGACTTGTCCCTGTTGACAGCTCCTCTGTACTGCAGGAGACCTTTCAGGACATCTGCCGCCTCTTTTTTGGGTACTTGATAGAACTTTGTCAAAATATAAACAGACTCTACCAGAACGCTCTCCAAAATCAGCATCTTTTTCTTACCGGTCCTGACCTGCTCGAAAAAATCTGCAGCCAACTCGAACTGCTCTGGCTCGTCGCGCATCAGATACCGCAGCACCACATTGGTATCCGGCAGAGTATTAGCGCTTTTTGCCATGCACCACATCCGCCCAGACTTTTTCCCGAATTTCATGCAGCGGGACATCTTTGCGCGCATAGTGTGCCAGTGCGCCGGCCACATCGCGTACCGGCTTCAGGCGCACCTCTCCTTCCAGCAATTCTATCTCTACAGTATTGGTATCGAGCATCCGCCTCACCTCTTTGGGAAGCGTAAGTTGCCCTTTTGAGGTTATGGTGGCGGTAGTTGACATTGTTTCTCCTTACTTTTGCAACGTGCATTACCTTTATTGATTGTAATGCGTGGCAGGATTTCTGTCAATTCAGAGCGTTGGGGTTTATGCCGCCCTGCCTGCCAAGAGCCGCCTCCAAAATGGCATCTATCTCCGCACTGTCGAGCGTCTCCTTGGCGACCAGTTCCGCCGTGAGGCTCTTCAGCGCGTCCATGTGCGTCTCGAGGAGCGCGCGGACCTCGGAGTACGAGGTGGTCACGATGGAACGGATCTCCGAGTCTATCTCCAGCGCGGTCGTGTCACTGAAATTCTTGCCGTTTTGGGGAGCGCCGCTCCCCAGGGCGGTTGATTCGTGGTTTCCGAAGGCGACCGGACCGAACGCCGCCGACATGCCCCACTCGCAGACCATCTTGCGCGCCGTGTCGGTCGCCCGGGCCAGGTCGTTGCCGGCCCCGGTGGTGGTCGTGTTGAAGATCAGCTCCTCGGCCGCGCGCCCCCCCATCAGCACCTTCAGGTGGCCGTCCAGCATCTCCTTGGTGTAGCAGTAGATATCTTCGGTCGGGATCTGCACGGTAACGCCGAGCGCCCGGCCGCGCGGGATGATCGACACCTTGTGCACCGGATCGCAACCCGGGATGAGCTTTGCCACCAGCACGTGGCCCGCCTCATGATAGGCGGTGCTCAGCTTCGACTTTTCCGACAACACCAGCGACTTCTTCTCCGCCCCCATCAGCACCTTGTCCTTGGCGGAGTCGAAGTCCACCATCTCCACCTGTCCCTTGTTGGACCTGGCCGCGAGAATGGCCGCTTCATTAACCACATTGGCCAGATCGGCGCCGGAAAAACCGGGGGTCCCCCGCGCGATGACCCGCAGGTCCACCTCGGGGCAAAGCGGCACGTTTTTGGCGTGGACCTTCAGAATCTCCTCGCGCCCGTTGATATCCGGCGAGCCGACCACGACCTGGCGGTCGAAGCGCCCGGAGCGCAGCAGCGCCGGGTCCAGGACCTCGGGGCGGTTGGTGGCGGCCAGCACGACGATCCCGGAATTCACCGCGAAGCCGTCCATCTCGACCAGCAACTGGTTCAGGGTCTGGTCCCTTTCGTCACTGGCGCCGCCGTTACCGCCGTCGCGCCGGCGCCCGACGGCGTCGATCTCGTCGATGAAGAGGATGCAGGGCGCAGTCTTCTTCCCCTGCGCGAAGAGGTCTCTGACCCGGGAGGCCCCGACGCCGACATACATCTCGACAAACTCCGAGCCCGAGATGGCGTAAAAAGGGACTCCAGCCTCGCCTGCTACCGCCCGGGCCAGGAGGGTTTTCCCGGTCCCCGGAGGGCCGACGAGCAGTACTCCGGTCGGCATCTTCCCGCCCAGGGTGGTGAACTTCTGGGGATCCTTGAGAAACTCGACGGTTTCCAGGAGCTCGGTCTTGGCCTCCTCGGCTCCCGCCACATCGTGGAACGAGGACTCGGTCCGGGAGCCGTCGACGAGGCGCGCCTTGCTGCGTCCGAACCCGGCATATCTGCGTATCAGCATGAGCAGGGCGCCTGCCACCACCAGTATGATGCCCAGTTCAAACCATTTGATCTGCCCGCTAGCGGGGCTGGAGGCATAATCGATATGCTTTGCCACGAGGAGAGTGGACAATTCCGCGCCCGCCGGCAGGAAGAGCTGATACTTTACGCCGCTTTTGTCCTCGGCGGAGATCCTGTCGCCGGCAATTCTTACTTTGAGAATGGCTCCGGAGTTTACCTTGTCCATGAACAAGGTGTAGTTTATTTGAGCGCCCTTTCCCGTCTGATAGTGTACCCAGGCATATTGGCCGCACCAGATAGCTCCGACGATTCCCAACAAACCTGCAAGAATCAGCAAACGACTGTTTTTTCTAAAAGCCATAGTGCTCCCAAAGACTACATTTTAGATTATTTATAGTAATTTAACTTTTTTATCATGCTACAATCAGATAGTTATCTCGCAGTACAGCAAACAATTCCACTCCAAATTCTGTTAAATGGATCAATGCCTTTGGATAAAAATGGACTATTATTATTACGCCAATCCGTATTTTTTTGTATAGACAAATTTTCTTAATAGGACCGACTTTAGACAGCAGGGCAGATACGCCACCGCGCGGAAGCCTACTGGCGCTGCATCCATGATTATTGTTGGAGAGGCCCCCGACCAGCAGGAACATTTATCCGGCATCCAGCGTTAATCTGCTATACGGCGCTCGGGGAATAGTCTACATTGGGTCAGTAACCCGCAATGTTCTTTGCCCCCTGTCACCCAGACTGATGTAGCGAACCAGTCACAACTTTTGTTGTCCCAAGGTTCCTCGTGCCTACATTACAGTCCCCCTTTGACACACCCTCTTCCGTCGCCATCGTCCAGGAACAGCTGATCGAATCCAACCGCCGCGAGTACGGGTACAGGTACGACCTGCTCACTTTCGCCGACCCTGAGCGCCTGGCGGCAGCCGGCGCGGAGCGGGCGGAACTGCTGCTTTGGCTGGAAAAGCACGCACGCTTCGGCTACGCAGGAACCAAGGTCGATTGCAACGGTCTCTCACCGGGCTGCCAGCGCTGCGGCGAGGGGGGGTGGTCCTGCCTCTTCGTCAACGGGCGCTGCAACGGGCGCTGCTTCTACTGCCCCACGGCCCAAGACGACGACGGCCCGCCAGTTACCAACGGCCTGGCCTTCAACTCTCCGGAAGATTATGCCGCTTACGTGGCAGCTCTGGGCTTCAGCGGAGTCAGCATCAGCGGCGGTGAACCGCTCTTGACCCCCGAGTTGACCATCTCCTACCTGAGCGCCGTGCGCCAGCGCTGCGGCGACGCCGTCCACCTTTGGCTTTATACCAACGGGACCATGCTGACCCCCGAACTCTGCGGCCGCCTGCGCGATGCCGGATTGAACGAGATCCGCTTCGACCTGGGTGCCGTGCGCTATAACCTCAAAAAGCTGCGGCTGGCTGTGGGCTGCATTCCGACGATTACCGTGGAGATTCCCGCGGTGCCTGAGGAAGCAGAGCTGCTCAAACTGAAGCTGGTCGAGATGGCCGAGGCCGGGGTAAGCCACCTCAACTTGCACCAGATGCGCCTGACGCCCTACAACTTCGGTCCTTTGACGGAGCGGGGCTACACCTTTCTCCATGGCGAGAAGGTCACGGTGCTGGAGTCCGAGCTCTGCGCACTGCGCCTGGTTCGTTTCGGGCTGGAGCAGGGCATTTCCCTGCCGGTTAACTACTGTTCCTTCCCCTACAAGCGCCGCTTCCAGCACGCGGCCGCCAGGCGCCGTGCGGCCCTGAGCGTCTGTGCCCCCGGCGAGACGGTGACTGAGCCGGGCTATCTGCGCACGGTTTCGCCGGCCGGCGTACGCTACTGCGATGCGGCCTTGCTGCAAACCCCCAGCTACCGCTACCCTTTTGAGAAGATCGTGCTGGAAACGGGACGGGCCCTCTACCTGGAGCGCCGTCCGCTGACCCCGGATCTGGAACTAAGCGAGTTGGAGCGGAGCGCCTTGGAGGCGGGAGAGCCGCCGGCGCGTTTTGCCCGTTTCGAGCGGATAGAAACCGGTTTGTCAGATTATTTTTAGCGGGGGATTGACTAAAGAAGCCCGCACCTCTGGCAGTTGCCAAGGGGTGCGGGCTTTCTTTTTGCTGCGTAGAACGTAGAACCTGGAAACGTCTACGTCGTCTCCAGATAGAGGCTCACCGTGAAGCACTCTTCTTCCGTGCGGAAAAGTAGCGTCAGAGTATCCGGCAGGGAACAGACAGTCATTTCATATTCCCCCCCGCTAATCACCGAAGGAGTGGAAAGCTTCACTTCGTGCCCATCCTTGACGAAATGATGCTTGAACGAACCACCGATCATGTTGGCTATTTCGCCGAGAGCGTCCGGCATTTCCTCCAAACACTCGTCGAGCTCCATGCCGAGCATTAAAGAGGTGAATTTCAAGGCCTGCTGTTGTGAGGCGTTGATGCTGATCATGCCGTTATATCCACCGGCAAAGCCAACCATTGCGCTGACACTGTCCTTGAAATGCGTCGTAGTTTCCGCTTTTTCGGAGGATAAAACACCACCACCTACCATTGTGCTAAAAATTTCCAGCACATCATCGTTGAGATGACTGATAAGTTGCTCCTCCGAAGTGTTTAACTGGCTGAGAATTTTTTCTCCGAGCATACCTTCCTCCTCTATGTGATCTGCCTGTCATGATCCGAATCTTTGCTACATTGCAGCAGTCCGCGCAGGCTCTCTTCAAGCCCCGGCGCAACTTGCGCAAATTCCACACCTATCCCCGGCGGGCGATGCTCACCCCAGAGCTGAATGCGCGCCACAGTTACTTCAACATCAAGCCCAAAATCAGACAGGCTCAGTACCAGACGATCGCCTATGCTAAAGCGTTCCGGGTTCATGTCGGCAATGAACGCGCCGGCCCAGGAGATATTCAGGGTGAAGCCGCGATGGTCACCCAGAAAAGTCGGCAGGCAGATGGCTCTTCTTTTATGCCTTCTGAGCCTGCGCGGGGCAAAGCCTGCACAGGTCTTGGCAATGAAATCACTGAGGCTTCTTTCCTGTTTTGCTTCGCCCGCCAGCGTCATCGGTACGATCATCGGTCCCATCGCCCTGACCCGCAGGGTCGGGAAGAAGCTGGCGAGCGTGTAGGCGACGATCTTCTCCTCCGACTTGGCCTTGATCATCGCAGTCAGATCGACGAGGACCCCCTGGCATGCCACCTTCAGGGCGATGCTTTCGGCCTCGCAGAAGCTGGCGCAAGGTTCCACACGCGGAGCAAAGGGTGCCAGGCTTTGGGCCAGGACGGCCAGCACCCTTTCATCGTATGCAATCACCAGCACCGGACATTGCTGATCTTTATCACCTAAAGCATCCATCAGGTAGACACCTTTAACTTCGCTAGACTCTGCCAAAAACGCCAGGATCAGTCATGCCAGTAAAGCTGACTCAGGCTGACACAAACGGTAACTATTGACAAACTTTAACAATAACAATTGACAAGTCTGTCCCTGAATATTACCTATCGGCACCAAGCAAAAAATCTTGACCAATTTGGGCAAAAAGCCGAGCCTTCTGCGCTAACTGATAATATCCTTTTTTCCCTCTACAAATAACGAGGCACAAGCGATACACTATAGTCATGAAAAAACTGTCCCTAACGGTCCTGTTTATAGCGCTTTTTGTCAACGGGGTGGCACCCGCGGCCGCAACTCTCAGCGTGCCGGAAAAATTAATCTACGAGGTCAGCTGGAGCGGCATCAAGGCAGGAACCGCTGTGCAGCAGGTGACGTCCCAGGATGGTGAGCTCCATATCGTCTATACCGTTCGCTCGAGTGGCTGGATCGACACCTTCTTCCCGATCGACGACAAGACTGAGTCTGTGCTCTCTCGGGGGAGCGAAACGGAGCAGTTCGGAATGCCGAGGTTCTTTCGCGAGAAAATCAACGAAGGAAAGACCCACACGTGGAAAGAGGCGCAGTTCGATCTGGCAGAGCTCAAGGTCGAGACCAAAGACTTGCTGAAGCATACCGAGAAGAGTAACCCGCTCAGTTCTAAAACCTTTGACACCCTTTCCTGCATCTACTTCATCCGCGCCAGTGTGCTGATGCCCGGCAAACCGATCCATCTGGACATCTTTGACCTCAAGAGAGTTTGGAACACGGAGGTGCGGGTCGTGAAGCGGGAGGAGTTGCGCACGGCGCGCGGCAAGTTCCAGACGATCGTGGTGCGGCCGACGCTCAGGTCCGAGGGGGTGAAGCCCCGCACCGACTATATGACGGTCTGGCTTACCGATGACGAGCGCCGCATTCCGGTCAAGATGACCGTCAAGCTGAAGGTGGGCGAGTTCGAAGCGACCCTGGTTGGGGGTAGTTACTGGCAGTAAAGCGTTGGGAAGCAAAGGGTGCCGGTTTCCCGGCACCCTTTTTTTGTTTTAAGCCAAGGTGCGCACCCGCTTTTCCCTCTCCCATTGACGCGTCTTGGCTGCCGTGACAAAGGCCTCCGGGTCTCCGCTCTCCACGATCCCGGCATCTTCTCCGACACCCGCTTTTTTCAGGAGCGCCTTCCCGCCCTGGTCGACCGCGATTGCCTTGAGATGACCGAAGGCGTCGCGCACGAAATCGACCGCCGCGCTCTCCAGCGCCAGTAACCTGGCTCCTTCGTCGGAGAGGATGACGGCGACCGCATCGAACAGTACGGAAGGCGTGCCGGCCAGCTGTCCGTCAGCTTCCAGCAGCGAGCCGTCAGCAAGCTTTGCCCCGCCCACCTTGGGGGCGACCAGCATCACGCTCGCTCCCGCATCCCTTGCCGCTTTCTGAAGTTTTTGGATCGCGGAACCGTCTGAACCGTTTGCCATCAGGATCCCCACCTTGCGCCCCTTGAGGGTATCTTTCATGCGCCCGATGATTTGCAGCGCCGGCGAAAGCTCCATCTGGCGCACCGGTGCCGCAGCAGGCGGCGCCTCGGGCAACTTGTCGAGGGCCAGACCCACGGCAACCCGCTTGGCGAGATCTTCCTCGATATGCCGCAGATGGCCGACCATCGCCTCGCGCACCTGCGGGTGTTCCACCTTGGAGAGTTCGAAGACCAGGGCCGAGGCGATGTGCGCCTGCTCGTAGCTCGTTTGGCTTAGATAGAACATCCGGGCCTGGCTGTAATGGTCGGCGAAACTCTCGGCCCTGATGCGTCCCTTCTCGCCGGCCTCGGCAAGCTTCGCGCTCCGGAAACCCTTCCCGGTTTCGCGCGGTGAGCCTTGCGCCAGGGTGTTGGGTTCATAGGCCACCCGCCCTACGGGCTGCTCCATCTGCATATGTCCGTCGCGCTGCTGGTTTCCGAACGGGCATTTCGGCGCGTTCACCGGTATCTGGTGAAAATTGGGGGACCCCAGGCGGGAAAGCTGGGTGTCCAGATAGGAGAAAAGGCGCCCTTGCAGCAGAGGGTCATTGGAGAAATCGATCCCCGGCACGATGTTGGCCGGGCAGTAGGCCACCTGCTCAGTTTCCGCGAAGAAGTTGTTCGGCCAGCGGTCCAGCACCATGTGGCCGATGACCTGCAGCGGGACCAACTCCTCGGGGATCAGCTTGGTGGGGTCCAGGTGATCGAACGGGAAAGCGTCCGCCTGCTCCTGGGTGAAAATCTGCACCGCAAAATCCCACTCGGGGAAGTTCCCCGCCGAGATGGCGTCGAACATGTCGCGGCGGTGGAAATCCACATCGGCGCCGGAGATCTTGACGGTCTCGTCCCAGACCGTTGACTGCAGTCCGAGCTTGGGGCGCCAGTGGAACTTGACGAAGGTGGAAGCGCCGGCGTCGTTAATGAGCCGGAAGCTGTGCACGCCAAACCCCTCGATCATGCGTAGCGAGCGTGGCAGGGTGCGGTCCGACATAATCCACATGACCATGTGCATGGACTCGGGGGTGAGCGAGATATAGTCCCAGAAGGTGTCGTGGGCCGTCGCCGATTGCGGGAAACCCCGGTCCGGCTCCATCTTCACGGCATGGATCAGGTCGGGGAACTTGATGGCGTCCTGGATGAAGAAGACCGGGATGTTGTTGCCGACCAGATCCCAGTTACCCTCCCGGGTGTAAAACTTGACCGCGAAGCCGCGCACGTCGCGCGGGGTATCCACCGACCCCGCGCCCCCCGCGACGGTCGACAAGCGGGTGAAGACCGGGGTCCTGACGCCGACCTCGCTGAGGATCTTCGCGGTGGTGTACTGCTTAAGTGAGGCGGTCAACTCGAAATAGCCGTGCACCCCGGTCGCCCGCGCGTGCACGATGCGCTCGGGAATGCGCTCGTGATCGAAGTGGAAGATTTTTTCGCGCAGGGCGAAATCCTCCAGCAGGGTCGGGCCGTGCGGATGAGCCCTGAGGGAGTTCTGGTTGTCGGAGAGCGGCACCCCCTGGTTGGTGGTGAGCGCCGGGTGTTCTCCGCCGGCGCTCTGATGCAGTTCTCCGCCGGCCGTGATCTGGCCGTTCTTGGCGGAAAGAGAGACTTTTTCCTGTTTGCGCGATTCACTGACTGTCTTGTCCTTGCCCATGGTCGATCTCCTTGATGGTTCCCCTGAATGTTTAAATTCACCCACTGGTTGGCTCCAGAAAAAAACCCCGCGAAGCAGGGAAGAGCTTTTCGGGGCGTGACGGTCTTTTTTTCGAGATGCGCTTGCGTATGCGCTTCGGGGGACATTTTATTAGTTAAATGTAACGCTGCGCGGCCGTGAGTCAACTGCTAAACGGCTGATTTTTAGTGCTCTTGAGCGTAAAGTGGTGAGCAAAGCGAGCTAGTGGGAGGTTCTTATGAGGTTTTCATCTAAGGAGGGCAAAATTACAGGAGGGTTTAGCGCAGTTTCAGCTTTCGGGCGCGATGCGGGGGCCGTACATCTGCTGCGGGATGAGATGCACCGGGCCCAAAACTGAATAGGGCTCGATTCTGGAAAACCTGCCGGCAGCATCCCTGGTGAGCCAGACGAAATAGGCGATCTCTTCCCGGGTGACCGGATAGCCCGCGCCGTTATTGCCGGATTTGGTGCTGTCTCCCAGAAAGATCAGCTGGCCGCCCCGGTCCATGATCTGCGCGAGGCTCAGCTCAGAGAGGCTGGGAGCCGGTGCAGTTCTGAACTTGAAAAGGGCCTCAGCCGCCCGTCGGGTCTGCTGAAAGTAGTTAATGGAAAAGGGGAGCAGGTTTCCCCGTTGGGGGCGTAACACGGCGGCAGGGGCAAACAGGGGAAGCTCCCGGGCGTCGCGCAGCGCATTCGCGGCCGGGTAATCGATGACTCCGTAGCCATAATTTTGCGGGTTGTAACCGGTCGGGTAGTTCGCTGCAGTTTTTCTCAGGGCAGCCTTGACGTCAAACCAGTTCCAAGCGGGGTGCTGGAATTTAAGGCAGGCCATCAGCCCCGCCAGTTGCGCGGTTACTCCTGAAGGTGTGCTGCTCTGCCCCTTGCCGTTCATGTAGCTGGTCGTCACGCCGAACTCGATACCGTGGCCGGTCTTGCCGCCGATCCGGTTCACGGTAACGAAGGCGGCCGGGGGCGGGGCTTTTTCCGGCTGGGGCGTGCTCGGCACATACGCATAGACATGCACCATGCCGTTTTGGGTCAGCTTTTGATACAGTAGCGAATCGTAGAGCGATTGCCAGCCGCTGCAGCTGGAGGAGAGGATAGTGGCACCGACGCTCTTGGCGTCCGCGATGAAGCGATCGGGTGGCAGGAAGCTGTCGGAACCGGGAGATGACGGCGTGACCCGCACCTCCGCCGGGCTCAGTCCGGCGTCGAGCACTGCGCCCCGGGCACTGTCGAGCGCGTGGCTGGTATTGATGCGCAGGCTGACCGGTACCCCGGCAGCGATGCAGGGACTCACTCCGAGGTGCCGGCTAGCTTCCGGATTTAGGGTTTTTGCGAGCCGCGGGCGTGCGGCGACGGACGGCTGCAGGCTCACCGCGACGTAAAGGATCAGGCACAGGGTAAGGGCGAGCAGGCAAAGCAAACCTTTTCTGGACATGAATCCGATCCTTTTAGCGGTTTTCCAGCTCTTCGAGGGTAGCTGCCGCTTCCGGCTGAAGCGTTGCGCTCCCCTCGCCGTCCCGCGGCGGTTCCTCCAGGCTGACCCGCCCGATCTTTCCAGAGCGCAGTTCGCGCAAAAAGGTCTCGGACGCCCGGTTCTGATCGACCACTCCGCCGCTCACGAGGCAGCCAAGGCAGCGGCCGACCGCTTCAATAAGAGCGCTGGGGCCATCGGGGAGTTCCTGCAGTTTGTAGCGACTCTTGAGCCGCTCCGGATAGCGCTGCATCATGTATTCGGCAGCGAAGAGCCCGACCTTTGTGTAGTCGAGGGCGCTCGCCCCGATGGCGCCGCTGGTCGCCAGGCGGTAGGCCACATCCTGGTCGCTCATGTCCGGCCAGAGCAGTCCCGGCGTGTCGAAAAGGAGAATGCCGTTGTGCAGGTCGATCTGCTGGGGGCGCAAGGTTATGGCGGGCTTGTCTCCGACCGGTGCCAGGCTTTTCCCCGCCAGCGTGTTGATCAGGGTCGACTTGCCGACGTTCGGTATGCCGAACACCATGGCGCGTATGGG
>Ga0209123_1000202_pt1 | contig 91476 bp, 72 predicted proteins | sample BarGraIncu00431A_FD_184500 | JGI IMG/M metagenome (GOLD analysis project Ga0209123, IMG submission 184500) | Arctic peat soil microbial communities from Barrow, Alaska, USA - Barrow Graham LP Incubations 004-31A (SPAdes) (version 2) | ecosystem: Environmental > Terrestrial > Soil > Wetlands >... | reverse complement strand
GAGCAAAGATAACGAGTTTCCAACGTATTGACCGACCCATTGATAGAACAAATACTTGTTGTTAAGGCGGTATTTTAACACCACCTCTTCAGCACTCAAGCTTTTTTCCAAATAATCACGAATAATGTCCAGTTTTGCTTCATCTTTTAGATGGACGCTACCATGGTAAGGTAATTGCATTTCACTAATCATACTTTCTAAGTTTACATTTTTTGGTTTATAATGTGTAAACTTTTTTCAGTATAAGACATTGTAAGCCTCTGAAACTTTGATCATACGAGTCAAAGCTGAATAGGTATATCCTTTCCCAAACTTCAATGTCAACTCTTGCGACAGTGTCGCAAGAATCTGCCTCCCATACTGAGCGTATGTTTCGTGTTGTACTTCGGCAACAATATAATTGCCTATCGACCAATATAAACGGCTAATTTCTGTATTCAAGTAGAATGCAACGATTCTTCCTTTTTGTTCTATCAGATTTCGTATTCCAGTCAGTAAGCGGTTGCTTGTGTTTTCAATTATTTGTGGCATCATACTTTACTAATTAATAATATTGCATTTTATAGTATTACATCATTATATTAATTCGGTACGCATTGCGTACCAAATTGCAATGTATTCTTATTATTTCTTTTTTATTTACAAATATATATAATATACATGAATAAAATAAATGTTCATAATCAAGGAATTTCCTTGATTATCTTCCAAAAGCCATCTTCGGATAAGTTCGAGAATGCATCGGAGAACAATTCGATCGATAAGAGGTCCTAATCTTGACATTGACGAAGAGAACGTTATCTTTGCAGAGCAGGTGAGAAAAGAATTTTGTAAACCTTGACACCATGAACACCATCGCATTCATTGACACCGAAATCGACCCAAGAAGCCATAAGATTCTTGACCTCGGTTGCGTCAAAGGCAATGGTAGTTCTTTTCATCGTACCTCGTTGCAGGAATTCATACACTTTCTCCATGGAACAGAATTCATCTGCGGACACAACATTTTCAACCACGACGTAAAGTACATCGGAAAAGCGTTGAATGAAGCAGGGATCTGTGCCGAAAACGCAATTGATACCCTTTTCCTCTCTCCCCTGCTTTTTCCGACCAAACCATATCACGCATTACTAAAGGACGATAAACTCCAATCGGAAGACACGAACAATCCCTTAAATGACTCCATCAAAGCCCGGGATTTGTTTTATGATGAAATGGGCGCTTTCAAACAATCTGACGAATCGCTGAAACGGATTTTCTATGGGCTGCTAAATGACAAAAAGGAATTCCAGGCATTTTTTCGTTTCATAGACTACACCAGCCACACAACAGACCTTGAGAACCTAATCTTCAAATCCTTCCAAAATGAAATCTGCGAAAACGCCGGCCTAAACAAGATCATCACAGAGCATCCCATTGAACTTGCTTACTGCCTTTCGCTCATTCACTCCTTCATCCATGACCAAAAAATACATTCTATCACTCCCCCTTGGGTATTGAAAAATTACCCCGAAGTGGAACGGATCATGTTCCGTTTGCGGAACAAACCATGCGTAACGGGTTGTAGCTATTGCAACAACGCATTAGACATACACAAAGGCCTGAAACGTTTCTTTGGCTTTGATTCATACAGAACCTACGGTGGTGAGCCCCTTCAAGAGAATGCAGTAAAAGCAGCCGTCAACAACAAATCACTGCTCGCCGTTTTTCCAACTGGTGGCGGCAAGTCCATCACCTTCCAAGTCCCTGCCTTGATGAGTGGTGAAAGCTCCAAAGGCCTAACCGTAGTTATTTCTCCCTTGCAATCGTTGATGAAAGACCAGGTGGACAATCTGGAGAAAATCGGAATAACCGAAGCAGTCACCATCAACGGCTTACTGGATCCGATTGAACGAGCCAAATCGTTTGAGCGAGTCGAGGATGGTTCGGCTTCCTTGCTCTACATTTCACCGGAGTCGTTGCGTTCCAAGACCATTGAACGGTTGATTTTGGGCAGAAAGATTGTTCGCTTTGTGATTGACGAAGCCCACTGTTTTTCGTCGTGGGGTCAGGATTTCAGGGTGGACTATTTGTATATTGGCGATTTCATCAAATCCATTCAGGAAAAGAAAAATCTGGAAGATGGAATCCCTGTTTCATGCTTCACTGCAACGGCAAAGCAAAAAGTCATTGAAGATATTCGGGACTATTTCTATGAAAAGCTTTCCTTGGAGCTTGAATTATACACTTCGGCCACCTCAAGAACAAACCTGCATTACAAAGTTTTTGAAAAAGGGGACGAGGAAGAGAAGTATCAGTCTCTCAGGGATTTGATTGAAGAAAAGAATTGCCCCACCATCGTTTACGTTTCAAGAACGCATAAAGCCTATACACTGGCTGACCGGTTGACTAAAGACGGTTTTAACGCCAAGCCGTACCATGGCAAGATGGATAAACAGGAAAAAACGAGCAACCAAAATGCCTTTGTTTCGGGTGAAGTGCCCATCATGGTGGCAACTTCTGCTTTCGGAATGGGTGTGGATAAAAAGGATGTTGGCATGGTGGTGCACTATGAGATTTCCGATTCACTCGAGAACTACGTTCAGGAAGCAGGCAGAGCCGGGCGAGATGAAAACATGGTGGCCGATTGTTTCGTACTGTTCAACGAGGAAGATCTTGGAAAACATTTTATCCTGCTGAACCAAACGAAGCTTTCCATCAAAGAGATTCAGCAGGTATGGAAGGCTATAAAAGACATCACCCGATTTCGGTCGACCGTATCGAATTCAGCCTTGGAAATTGCACGGAAAGCTGGGTGGGACGACAATGTGGTTGAAATTGAAACGCGGGTGACTACGGCTATTGCGGCGTTGGAGGATGCGGGGTATTTGCGACGTGGGCAGAATATGCCGAGGATTTTTGCCAACAGCATTCTTTCGAAAAATGCCCAGGAGGCGATCGAGAAGATCCATGGTTCGGAGCGATTTGATGAGCGGCAAAAAGAGAATGGCATCCGGATTATCAAGAAATTGTTTTCGAGTAAAAGCAGGAAACAAGCGACGGATGAAGCGGCAGAAACAAGAATAGATTACATCAGCGACCATTTGGGGATAGTAAAGGAGGAAGTCATCAACATCATCAATCTGCTTCGGGAGGAAAAAATCTTAGCGGACGCAAAGGATTTGACAGCATTCATCAAAAAAAACGAAAACAAGAACCGTTCGCTCAGCATCGTTGAAGCATTCAGCAAAATTGAGAATTTCTTGCTTCCGCAGTTTGAGGTGGAGGAAAAGACATTCAACATCAAGGATTTGAACGAGGAGGCTGAACTAAAGGGCTGTGATGAGGTTAGTATCCATAAGCTGAACACGATACTCAACTTTTGGACCATCAAGAATTGGATTAAGCGAAGAAGCATGGAATACACCAAAAACCATTTTGCCGTGGTTTGTCTGCATCCGAAATCGGTGCTGAAGGAAAAGTTGGAGAAGCGGCAAGAGTTGGCGTTGTTCATCGTCGAATTCCTTTATGGGAAGATAACCGATGATGACAAAGAAGAGGTCTTGGTTGAATTTTCCGTTCATGAGTTGAAGCAGGCGTATGAGACAAGCTCGAATCTTTTTAAACTGGAAGTCACTTTGGACGACATCGAGGATACGTTGTTTTATCTGTCAAGAATTGAGGCTATTAAGATTGAAGGTGGTTTTCTGGTGGTATATAACCGTTTGACCGTTGAACGTTTAGTACAGGATAACAGAAAACAATACACCAAAGAGGACTACGAGAAGCTGGATCATTTTTATGAAAACAAGGTACAGCAAATTCACATTGTTGGCGAATATGCCAAGAAAATGATTGAGGACTACAGGGACGCGCTGCAGTTTGTGGAGGATTATTTTCATCTTAATTATGCGTCTTTCCTTAAAAAGTATTTTCCCGGAAGCAAAGCCGACGCCCTCAGTTTAAAGATGACTCCTTCGAAGTTCAAGCAGTTGTTTGGAGAGTTGTCGCCGACGCAGTTGCAGATTATCAACGACAATGAGTCGAAACACATCGTGGTGGCGGCAGGCCCGGGGAGCGGAAAGACAAGGGTGCTGGTTCATAAACTGGCTTCGTTGCTACTGATGGAAGATGTCAAACACGAGCAATTGCTGATGGTGACGTTTTCGAGAGCAGCAGCAACTGAATTCAAAAAGCGGTTGCTCAAACTGATTGGAAACGCTGCGAACTTCGTTGAAATCAAGACGTTTCACTCCTATTGCTTTGATTTGCTGGGTAAGGTTGGCAGTTTGGAGAAGTCGGATGAGATTCTGAAAAAGACCATTGAAAAAATTAAGAACAAAGATGTTGAACCAAGCCGGATAACGAAAACGGTTTTGGTGATTGACGAAGCGCAGGATATGAATGAGGATGAGTTCAACCTGATCAATGCGTTGATGGAACAGAATGAGGAAATGAGGGTGATTGCAGTGGGAGACGATGATCAGAGTATTTTTGAATTCAGGGGAGCAAGTTCCAGTTACTTGGAGCGGTTTATTCGGGAGAACAATGCGAAAAAACATGAATTGGTTGAAAACTACCGGAGTAAAAGCAATCTGGTTGACTTCACCAATCAGTTTGTGAAACAGATTCATCACCGACTGAAAACAACTCCTGTTATAGCTAAGCAAAACGACAACGGCAAAATAAAATTGGTACATTATCAGAGTGACAATCTTATTGCTCCTACAGTGAATGACATTCTTACGACTGGATTAGTGGGAACGACTTGCGTGCTTACAAAAACGAATGAGGAAGCCTTGCAACTAACTGGGTTGCTTTTGAATAACGACATGCCTGCAAAACTGATTCAAACAAACGAAGGGTTCAACCTGTATAATCTTTTGGAGGTGCGACACTTTATGAACCGATTCGCCGACGACGTTTTCATCATCACTGATGAAATATGGGAAGAAGCAAAACGGGAATTGGTGGTTAAATTTCGCAACAGTTCCAAACTGGAAATTTGCAAGAACCTCATTAAGGATTTTGAAGCGACCAATCCAAAGAGGAAATACAGATCCGACCTTGATGTGTTTATTCGTGAATCGAAGTTGGAGGATTTCTTTAGTGAAAATGTGGAAACGATCATGGTTTCGACCATTCATAAGGCTAAGGGTAAGGAGTTCGACAATGTATTTTTATTGCTGGAGGATTTGTATCCTTCGACAGATGAATCCAAACGGCTGCTGTATGTTGCCATGACACGAGCGAAGCAAAACTTGACGATTCATTATAACACGAACTTCCTGGATAAGCTTTCGGCAGTAAACTTAGAACGAGTGGAGGACAGGGAAATGTATTTGCCACCAAACGGATTGACCATGCATCTGGCATTAAAGGACGTTTGGCTTGACTATTTCATTTACAAACAATACCATATTTCGCAGTTAATGAGCGGAGAAAGGTTGGATTACAATGGGGTTGAATGCTTGAATTCTAAAGGGCAATCGGTATTAAAATTCTCGCAGCAGTTTGTCAAAAAGGTGGAGGAAATGAAAGAAAAGAATTACGAATTGATGAGTGTGAAGGTGAATTTCATTGTTTACTGGCTGAAAGAAGGAACAGAAAAAGAAATAAAAGTAATTTTGCCTGAAGTGTATTTCGAGAGATGTGACAAGAAAAATTGAAACGTTATATATTCCTTAAAATCAATGAGTTTTAGGATTCCAAGTTACTAAATTTTATATTTCCCCTTCCCAGGTATCACACCCCGTATACCTCCTGTCGGATCCACCATATCACCCCTCCGCCTCGGAATCAAATGCACATGACAATGAAAAATCGTCTGCCCCGCATCCTTTCCATTATTGACCCCAATATTGAACCCACTTATGCTCGGATCAATCAACTGCAACTCCTGTTTCGCCTTTATCAACAACTCATGAATTGCATTGATTTCAGCCTGATACAAATCAAAATACTCATAAGCATGCCGCTTTGGTACAATCAATAGATGCCCCTTCGTTACCGGATAATTGTCATGAAACGCCATCGTCCGATTATTCTCGAATAGAATTCGGCCATTAGGAATGTTGCAGAACACACAACTCGGATCCCGCATCTCATAAATATGTTTGATTTTTCTGTGAATTGCAGGTGTAGCACAGCGCTTGATAGTTATTGATCGAATCCTCACCAAACTTATTCTTTGGCGTAATGTGGTCAACCTCCAACGCCTTCTCCTCCGCAGAAATGCCACACAATTCACAACGAAAATTGGCTCGTTTCAGAACCTCATATCGGATGGAGCCAGGAACCGGACGGCGATTCTTACGACGGTGCTCCCAGACATTCAGTCCTCGTTTCCGAATGAATTCATTGATCTTCAGGTCGCACTCTTCAATGATTTTTGCCTTCAAATCATCGGACAACTTTTCGAATTCGACAAGTTCGTACGTTTCTTTATGTTGTTGACTACATTCTCGTAATATTCGATTTGCGAAATGTCGTAAATAAGAATCTCCCTGGCTATTTCCCGAGTGGTCATTCGACCGCCATTGCTCAGCAGAGCCTTAATCATGACAGGCTGGTAGATATGCGACATGCGCATTTGGTGCTGAACAAAATCGAGGAGGTTCATGGGGGGTGGAGTTTTTGGTATGTGTGGTTGGCTACGAATGTAGGAATTCCTCACTATTTTGAGGTTTATTGGCTAAAGAATGGTGCAGGAAGTATGTAATATTAATACGTATTTTACATTGCTTTAATTTTAACTATATTTGCACACCCTTTAACTACATTCATGAAGCAAGCCACCACCATTGAGCAACAAATCAAAACGCTATCCGACCGTGGAATGCTACTTGATATTGGCCACGAAAAAACGAAAGAGATTTTAAGTGATATAGGTTATTTTCGCCTTGGTTTCTACAGCTTTCCTTTTGAAACCAGTTTTCCAGCCACGTACAATAGGACTCATCAATTCAAGGAAGGCTCCAAAATATCTGATGTAATTAAGTTGTACTACCTGGATTGCGATTTAAGAAACGTACTATCCAAATACATTAACAGAATAGAAATTAATTTCCGCACAAATGTCATTTATAAGGGGTCAAATCGTTACATAACTTGTAGCACATGGTTTGCGAATCCAAAAATGGTAGAAAGTGACTTTCTAAATTTTTTTAACAAGAAGGTATATAACGAATCATTTAAGAGAAAGCCGATCATAAGACGTCACCATAAAAAGTATAAAAGTGACAATTATGCACCTGCTTAGAAAACTGTAGAATACTTCACATTTGGTTCGATTCTTAAACTATTTAAAAATCTGAAAGACGAAACTCTTAAATTGGAGATTGCATTAGTATATGACATTCACAACGTTAATATCCTTCAAAATTACCTTGAAAGCATTCACGAAATTAGGAATATATGCGCTCATGGTGGAGTGCTATTTGACCATACTTTGGCAAAAGCATTAGTAAACGGGCCTGCTCTTACTATCACGAACAGCAATAAGAACAAACTATATGCAACAATCCAGATTACAACCTTTGTGCTTTCTAAGATTTCCATGAATCGCTCAAAAGACCTGGAAAAGGAGATTCATGCATTATTTGCCATGTATAAAGATGATCCCGTTTTAAGTAACATTATTGTGAAAATCGGTGGATACAACTTTATTAACTAAATAAATTTGTCAAATGTGATATTTACGCTTAGTTTTGTATCCAGAAAGTGCTTATGTGAACAAGCATTACATTCAGCACTATAAAACGTTATAGAAACCTGAGACTCCTAGAGTTTCAGGTTTCTTCGTTTTTTAGAATCGTGATAAAATCGTTAAGCATGCTGCCTTGGCGCAATCAATATATACCCCTTCGTTACTGGATAATTGTCATGAAACGCCATTGTCCGGTTATTCTCGAATAGAATTCGGCAATTAGATTTCCCTGGCAATTTCCTTATTAGACATTCGACCGCCATTACTGAGCAGAGCCTTAATCATGACGGGCTGGTAGATATGCGACATCCGCATTTGGTGCTGAACAAAATCGAGTAGGTTCATGGTATTAGATTCAAATGGGAATCCTATTGTTGAGCTACGAATGTAAGAATTATTTGATTGTTTTAAACTCGCTCAATTTTTTCCGTCTATCTGTCATTAAACGCATTCCGGTTACGAGGATTGGTTCGACCGCACTAACAGATTCGACATCCGGTTCAGCCAGTGAAAATTAGCCTGATTACATTTGCATATCCCATATCTACGACCCGTTAAATGGTCGCAATCTAAACGTATAATTTGAAGTATCGAACATATATGGAGCAGCCAACGAAACAACAGAAAATTGAAAACCGAATCTTTACTATTCGAGGTACTCAAGTTATGATAGATAGGGATATAGCTGAGATGTATTCAGTCGGTTTGTGAACTCCGTATTGATTTCGGTTAGGATACAAATAGACACCTTGTGAGAGACGGTTTCTAATTTCTTTAGATAAAATTGGCACCATTTTCGTATCTGATTATCTGTTTTGTCCGAAATTATTGCTTTTTTTCGGACAAAATTTATTGATTCCTCATTTCAATCCCCAACCTCCGAAAATGCCCCTTAAAATACCCATCCTGCACCCTCAAAATCATAGTCGGTACCTCTTTTTGCATTATCTGAAGCACTTTCGCCGCTCTGACCCTGGAATCCGGGTATTGTTTCTTTGTGTTATCAAGCATCTTATTGATGCGTAATGCCTCATCGCCCCCCTTCAGCTTTCGGTACAAAGCAGTTTTGATATCGTCAATGACGGAGTTCAGGTCCAGCAAGGGTTCGATACGGGTGGTGGTGTAATCGCCCAGCAGATGGGTGTCGTAGAGGATGCTGGCAAAGGCGTTAGTGTATTCTCTGAGTTGGCCGGACATGCCCAGGTGAAGGGTTTCGCTGGTTGCGGTCATGATGGTTTTATTTCGTCTGGCCTGTTCATCAATAAGCTTTTTTTGAAATAGGTCGATGGTTTTGCTGTCCCACTTGCAGAGATCCACGCGCTCCTGGATTTGAGGAGTCCATGGCTTTCCGTTGAATCCCCAATGGAAAAACAGACGATGGCCATAGGAACCCCAGGAGAAGTTTTGATGCGGTGCATTTCGTAGGCCTATGAAATAGCCGTTGTATGGATAATCGATCGTTATGTGGACGGCTTCGAACCAATCGGAAATGGGTTTGCTGCGTTCGAAAGGAAAAACAGAGTAAGCATCGGCTTCATGGCCGGTTTTCTCGCCGCGGGCAAAGGATTTTGCGGAAAGGAAGTTGAAAGGAATGAACAGGAGGAGCAAAAAAAGAATGCGGTTTTTCATAATCTGTTACCCCCTCTTTCCACCCAACCGCCCATCAAACCCCATCGACATAGACTTGCAGACCCTCACCCCTCGCATCGCATCATGATGCGGATTGATCAAATAATTGAATTCATCTGGAACTAGACAACTGGGCACTTTTAAAACCAAGGCAGCATTCTGGAGTACGAAGTCATCACCAATGACTTGAGTTCTGTTGGAAGGAGGCTGTTCGTTCCAATCATCTGGAAGATTCTCAAACCTTATTTCCTGTATTACCGCATCATCCGGCACCTCGATTTCTACAAAGAAACGGTCCGTGGGCAAATCTTCACTCAGATCCAAATGAACAGCTACCTCGAGAATGGCCAATGCTCTGCTTTCGGCAGTATAGACCAAACGGGTAAAGCGGCTGTTCCAGCGACAGCCGTCATCCATGGAAGCACCAATGCCAGACAAAGCAGTGCTCAGGTATTTTTCCCGCTCAACTCTGAAAACCTTCATCAGGCAAAGATTCCGTATTCGATTCTGTTCAGGCAATTCCGAACCTCTTCAATGCCGGTCGTGGTATCGAGCAGGCTTTCAGGCGTTTGACCACCCAACGAAATGTTCGGTTTTTTCAACCAACGTTGGAACTTTTCCTTTTCCTGGTTGAAAACCTCCTGACCGTACTGGATCAGTTCGATGATGAGCAAGATTAACTCGCTGTTCCGCTGATCCAGTAAGGAATGTTCGTTCTTTTTCTTATTGTAGGTGGTCTGCGGCATGCCAACGATGGCCAAGGCTGCCTTGACGGAAACATTCAGCTGGCTGCTTATGAAATCGAGCGATTCGAACGGTATACCTTCGCGTATCACTCGAATACGTTCCATGTTATTGGTCCACCGGTAGGACTTATCGGCATATTCAAAAGCCCGCTCCTTAACACGGTAAGGCGATTCGGCTTCCTCTTTCAAAGGGTAATTCTTCTTTTCCATCAATACAGCATATTTGCTGCAAATATACAGCAGTTTTGTTGCTAATGCAAATTTATTACCACAAAAATCGGCACTCATTTCCTCAAATTCCGCCACCGGAAAAATAACGCTTGCGAAATTTGGATTTGCAAACCTGTTCTGGACAAAGAGTTAAGCTACATTCATATTACCCCTTAGTTTAGTTCTCACCCCTTTTCCGCATCATCCGCTTTTTTGGAATTCTTCAGCACATCCAGCAGCTCCTTGAGATTAACCGTTGCATAAGAGGAGGAATGGTCTGACATGGCATAAGGGATGACAAGATCGTCATTGTGAATGATGGAACCGCAGGAATAGATGACATTCGGGACGTAGCCTTCTCTTTCGAATTCGTTTGGAACCATGAGCGGACTGCTGAGCCTTCCTATCTCTATCTCTGGGTTTTCAAGGTCGTACAGGGATGCGCCCAACGTGTATTCCCGCATGGAACCGACGGCATGGGTAATGACCAGCCAACCTTCTTCTGTCTCGATGGGGGAGCCTGCATTGCCAATTTGCACCAGTTCCCAGGGGTAAATGGGTTGTTGTATGATTTTGGCTTCATGCCAGATGTTGATGCTATCCGAATAGGCGATGTAGTTATTGACACCGTCAATTCTGCACAACATAGCATACTTCCCGTTGATTTTCCGGGGAAACAGGGCCATCCCCTTGTTTTGGGCAATTTCTCCATTAATGGGTAATATCTTGAAATTATAAAAGTCGGTTGTTTTGATTAACTTGGGCAGAGTCGAAACGCCATCATAGGCGGTGTAGGTGGCATAATAGGTTACTTCGCCGTCGTCGTCCGTGAATTTAACAAAACGGGCATCTTCAATGCCTTTTTGCTCGGTTGCCGATACGGGGAAAATAACCCTTTCGGAAATGGCAGAATCAATGGAGAAATTAATCTCGTAGTGCGAAGATGCCAGCCACATCATTTGATTGATGAGTTTTATATGATCTTCCGTAAGTTTGGGATCTTTTCTTGCCAATACAAGGTTCCTCATCAATTCGCCATACGTGAAAAAATCTCCAAGTTTATCCAGGATAAAAGCAGGAGAAATCACCTTATCCTGTTTCTTTTTTTCGTCGGATTTAACGGGCAAGACTGGCGAAAAAAGGGTTTCTGTGTTTTCTAGTTTATCAATTTTTTCCAAGATGGCAGGAACAACAACATTTTCCTTGTCTTTCATGTCATCCAGTTTCTTCTGAAACGATTTTTTGTCGTAAACATGGCGTTTGATGACATCCGCTTCGGCCAGCATTTTACCAACAGGCTCTATGGTGAGGTTATTGTTCTTGTCAAGAATGCCTGCACGAAAAACGACGGATGAAATATGCCCTTCGCCGGTAGCACGGAAACTGAAAATAACCCGCTTTTCATCGGATCTTGTTTCCGACTGATCCGGATCTTCTACAACGGATGGATTGAAAAAAGCAGCCGATTCAATGGAGTATTCCATGGTAAAATACGAACCAATCAAGGATTTTTGAGTGGGACTAAGATCCTCTTCATTCACCTCAATCTTTTCAAATATGGGAGACAGTTTGGCAAAATGTTTCTCAAATATGCGCGAAATATTCCGGTGACGCCGGGAATACCCCCTCAGCAACTGGCTCATGGCAACATTTACCTCATTATCGGGCATTGCCAATACCTTCCTGATTATATCTGCTGACCTTTCATCATCCAAATATAGAAAACGGGCGATGACCCTGGAAGAATCGGGGGAAAAGGTAAATTTTTTTCTGGTTACAGCGATTTGCATGATTTTCAGTTTTAAAAAACGGATTAATCTTCTTTCAAAGTTACGCTGTTTTATCTGAAATGAGTAGAGAAATGGATTTAGCAGGAAAAAAAAATGAAATTACCGGAGCGTCATCCGGTATGGGGCTTAATGTGCTGAATTTGTTCTAGGTGAAGTAAGTCGATGTTTTGAACCAGTCAAAGTTTGTGTACTTGAAAGTGGTGAACGCTTTGGGTACGGTTCAGCTGGTGGAAATTAGCCTGAACGGTGTGGGGAAGGTGAAGTCGGAAGGGACGTTGGGTTGCCCAAATACGGAATTGAGTAATCTGAGCTTTTCTCAATTATGATCTTTAGCGTTTTTATTTCTCAAAGGTAACTATATATTGAAAAAAAATCTACTTTCGTAACGCAATGCATTTCAAATTGCAACAACAAAAATGAACTTGTACGACCTATCAAAAAATTACAAATCGCTCTGCATATGCGGTGACATACACGGCGACTTCAGGCAACTCGTTTACAACATCAGACGGTTATCAATTACAGATTCTGTTGTTGTAGTTGCCGGCGATTGTGGTATCGGGTTTGAGAAATCGGAATATTACCAACAACTCTATAACCGGATTTCTCCAACGCTCGAGAAGCAAAATGTTAAACTTCTACTAATAAGAGGGAACCACGACGACCCAGCCTATTTTGACGGGAGCAGAATTAACTTTCCATTCATGACTGCTTTGCCTGATTATTCGGTGTTACAATTCAACGGGCAAAATGCACTGTGTGTTGGTGGCGGCATTTCCGTTGATAGAGCGCCAAGAAAAATGAATATGTGGTTGAGCAATGCCAAAGGGGATAAGCGATGTCCAATTTATTGGGAGGATGAGCAGGTTGTTTATAATGAACAGCTACTTGGTGAGATAAAAAGTGAGGGTTTATATATTAACGCCGTCATCGCACACACAGCACCGTCGTTCTGTTTTCCTATGACAAAAGAAGGTGTTGCCGGTTGGCTTATGAATGATAGTACGTTGGAAGGAGATCTGGAAATGGAGCGTGGGACGATGGATAAACTGTTTGAGTTTCTTATTGCAAACAAGCATCCGATTGAGGATTGGTTTTACGGTCACTTTCATAACTCAGTCAATCAATTCATTCTTGATGTACGATTTTGTTTGCTTGATATTCAAGAGATAAAGGTTTTATGGAGTGACTAAAAGAAGATTTACTCGGCTATCAGGAATACATTTAAAAGCGCTGTGGTGCGAAAGAAACAATATCACCAAAACTTAAATATTATAGTTACATTAGCGGTGAAATTTGTTTGACTTAACTAGAAAAGGCCATGAAAAAACTTTTAGTTGTGATTCTTGCATTCATCCTTATTGGAGGAGTTTCGGGCACCCAGGATTATTTATACATCCATCAAAAGGGTGGTGCGGTACAGAAAATTGAACTTAGCACGATTGACAGTATAAGCTTCGTTGATGCAACCCTACTGAATGGGGTTTCCTTGCAAGGCTTTGCTCAAAAAGGTCCATTTATTAATGGAAGCTCGGTTACCATTTATGACTTGAAGTCTGATTTGACGCCCTCGGGAAAGACGTTCAATACGCAAATAAAGGACAATAAAGGCACGTTCGGAATTGACAACATTTCTTTAAGTTCCAATTTTGTAAGTTTACGGACAGATGGCTTTTATTATAATGAAGTGCTAGGCAAACAATCGGTGTCACAAATTACGCTGTATGCGCTGACGGATATTACAGATCATAAAAATGTGAATATCAATTTATTGACGCATCTGGAAAAACCACGGGTTGAGTATTTGATGAAAACCGGCTTATCCTTTTCAGATTCAAAAAAACAAGCTCAAAAAGAAATCCTGGCCATTTTTAATATTGTGAAGGCTGGCATCAATAATTCTGAAGACCTCAATATTGCGATGGAGGGAGCGGATAATGGAATCTTATTGGCGATTTCTTCCATTTTACAAGGATATCGTTCAGAAAGCGAAATGACGGAGCTGTTGTCGAACATCAGCGAAGATATTCGTACGGATGGTGTATTGAACAGCAGTTTCACAGGATCGGATTTGATCAATCATGCACTGTTTCTGGATACGCTGTCCATTAAAACCAAATTAACTAATCGGTACAATGCGATTGGCGCTTCATCCAATGTGCCGAGCTTTGGAGCATACATCGAGAACTTTATTGCAAAGACGCATTTTGTAAGTACGGAATCGCTCTTTACTTACCCATCGACAGGTAATTATGGGATAAATCTTTTAGCGCTGTCCGATTCTATTTATACTGGAAGCCCAAACACTACATTCAGTTTTGCAGCACAAATTCCTACAGGGATGTCTTTAAAAATTCGAATAACCTCCATACCAGATACGATCTATAATGGTTCTGATCCCATTGGAAATCCTTCGGACACCACCGTCGTTGTTCCACGAGATTCCATTAGTATAACGTATCATGAATGGTTTTATTCTCTGGGGGGCAATACGAATTGGGTGGTTTCCGTGTTTAGCAGAAACCCGAACACGCAAACGTTCACGGCAAACAGCTCTGGGATTTCCTGTGATTTAATGATGTTGTTTCCTGAATCAGGTCGTTTTCTAATAGAATATTTTGAAAATAATGCGACCGTGGCACGAAGAAAAAAGATAATTAAGTTAGTTATAGGTTGAACAGACATGAAGTTGAATTTCGAAGGATATAGCATTCACATCACCAAGATATCATTCCATGTTTTGGGCAGATAAGGATACGTATAAACTAACTATCAAGGAGTGGTTGTCAGATTCGCCCCATTTGCCTCCTTGCTTATAGGAACAATCAACCTTATCAGAAGTAAATCATGAGAAACACAAAACCTTATTGCCGGTTTATTTTGCTGCTTGCGTTCATCCTTTACGCGGGAAACGCAATAACCGCCGAAAACAACGCCAAACCCTTCTCGTACGATGAACAATGGAGCAAGGTTGATCAATTTGCCAAGGACGATCGCCCTGAATCGGCTTTGGGGGAAGTGGAAGTCATTCTGAAGCAGGCGGAACGCGATCGCAATACCGTTCAGTTCATCAAGGCCAGCGTACAAGCTATGGTTTTTACCTTGAAAATCGAACCGGACAAGGCGCCCGCACAGATTGCTGCTTTTGATTCATTGATCGGAAAAGCAACGGACGCATCGGACAAAGCGCTTTTGCAATCGATGACGGCTCAATTGTATGTCATGTACTACAGGAACAAATCGTACGACTTCAATAAACGGACGGAAGTGATCGGTCTTGCTCCTGCATACTTGACACAATGGACAAAAAATAATTTCTCGGATAAGATACGTTCCTTGCTTGCCGCATCGATGAAAAATGCCAATCTATTGCAAAAAACGGATATCAAAAAGTATGAAGTTCTGCTTAATAACGTGGACAACAATTTGTTGGAACCTACGCTGTTTGACTTGCTGGCCAAACGAAAAATCGATCTATTGACCAACTTGAAGAGCTATTTGTATGAATCCGACTTTGCAGCAAATCCGGAAATGTTGTTTCTGCCATCCGAAAAATTCGTCAAGGCTGAAGTGGACACGATGGTCGGTTCCGCCATCGACCAGGAAATCATCCGGACGTATCAACAATGGTTGCAATTCCGGTTGAACGATTCGAACACGGCAGCCCTGATTCATACGGATTTAAATCGCGTCAAGGCATTCAATAGCTTGTTGGAAGGCAGGAAAAATCAGTACGAAAGCAATGAGGAGCAAGGACTTACAGCTTTGGCGACCGCTTATGTAAAGGCTTTGGAAACCTTGGCTGACAAATACAGCAACGAGGAGCAGGTGTTGAATATACTCGCTTGGGAGGCCGAATTTTACAAAGGCCAACATAATTCGATCAACACCATTCACAAATATTACTTTCGGAAGGCTTATGATATTTGTGCCGATGGTATCGCTCGTTTTCCAAAAGCCAAGAATTTGGACGTATTGAAGAACATACAGGATAAAATCACGCAGGTAAGTATGAACATCTCCAACAATGCAGTGGTCAAGCCTCATACGACGCTGGAAATTGAGATGGTTGCTTCGAATCTGGATCGGGTAGAGCTGAAGATTTATCGGGTGAACACGACTGCTCAAGATTATTACAAGAACAACGGAAGTAACGGAAAAACCGTATCTCCGGTTGTCGTTTTGCAAGAAAAGCGTTGGATCGACCTAACCAAGGATTCGAATTTCAACACCCAAAAGACCATCATCCACCTTAAAACCGGAGATTACGGCATTTACGAATTCACACTTGGCACGAACGAAAACCCGAATGAGCAGCTTCGGGGCATGTTTGTGGTTTCCGACTTGGCATTTATGGCCCAAAGCGCCACAAGAGCCCAATTCTGCGTAGTGGACCGTGTGTCGGGTAAACCAGTTCCCAATGTTCGGATCAATTCGTTCACCACCAGTTGGGCACAAGGGAAGGCGGAACTTTATCCATACCTGATTAATGGCCAAACAGATAAACTTGGGCAATTTGCGTATAACACAAAAGAGAAAACGTTCACAAACTCGGTTCTGTTTTTAGAAAAGGGTGCGGACAAATACTTTTCGACCTATTACAATGATTACCGATACAATAGGGTTCGTTCCGAAAAAAAATCCATAAAATTGAACGTCTTTACCGACAGGGTCTTATACCGTCCCGGACAAACTGTCTATTTCAAGGGAATTGCCTATTATTCAACTTCAGACATGCAGAAAGTGGCTGTCGATGAGTCCATTGAAATCACGCTGTTCGATGCAAATCGAAAGCAGATTGCTGTAAAGACCTTGCGAACAAATGAATTCGGTTCGTTTGCCGACTCCTTTATATTACCCGAAGACGGTTTAAACGGTTCCTTCAACCTGAAAACCAAATACTCCTACACCAGTTTCTGGGTGGAGGCTTACAAACGCCCAACGTTCGAAGTGACGATGGAGCGGCACAAAACGGAAGTTCATTTCGGGGACACTCTAAAAGCACAGGGAAAAGTATTGGCCTATGCAGGATATCCGGTAACTGATGCCAACGTGGTATATCAGGTTGTTCGTCGGTCCCATTATCGATTGTTTGGTCGGATGAGTCAAACGGTCATCTCGAGCGGCAGAACTCGAACACTGGCTGATGGCAGCTTTGAAGTGGTATTCCAGGCACAAAGGAACAACCAAATCGAAGGGAACCAGTATTATACCTACCAAGTCACGACGACCGTCACCGATCAAAAAGGCGAAGCGCAAAAAGGTGAACAATCCGTTTCGGTCGGTGACAAATCTTTGTTCATCCTATCAGACCTTTCCAACGTAGATAAAATGGACAAGGCTAATGAAACAGCCCTTGATGTTCACTTGGTGACATTAAACGACGAGCAGGTGGAAGGTTGCATTCGTTACGAACTTTTTCGATTGGAACAACCCGTTGATTACTTGGACAAGGTCAACCGAAACTTTGTGGTTGAAGGTCATGGAACCTCCGTACTTAAAGGCAGCTTCGAAACAAAAGATGGAAAACTGAAACTCGATTTGAAGAAGTTTGATTCAGGTTACTATCGGATGGTGTTATTTACCCTCGACAACCGACAGGATACGGTTGAAGCGACAAAAAAATTCATACTTTATTCCATCAACGACAAGCGACCGCCGGTAAAATCCTATTCCTGGTACATGGTGTCAAAGAGTATGTTATCGGTTGGAGAAAACGCCGTCATTAGATTTGGTTCGTCTGCCGACAAGGTACATGTGCGGTTTCAAATCATGAAAGCGGACAGCATTCTCGAAAGCAAATGGTTTATCATATCGAACGCCATTCGGACATTTGAATTACCCTATCTGAGCAGTTATGGAATCGGTGTCAATGTCTTGTTCACCTTTGTAAAAGACGAGGAGTTCTTTACAGAGAATATTTCGCTCAATAAGAAAGTGGAAAAGCGGGAGCTAAGTCCCAAACTGACTGTATTCCGTGACAAACTCCAACCTGGAGAAAAGGCCGAATGGACCATCAACATTCCAGAAACCGCCGATAAAAAACATTATGCTGAATTACTGGTGGACATGTATGATGCCTCGCTCGATGTGATTCGTCCCTATAACATGTATTTTGATCCCGCTTATCGTGCAAATCTTCCCATGGTGTCGCTTTGGACCTCCACGATCTCTGGTCAGTTCAATCGCTCATACCTAGAAAAGATCAATGAATACAACACCGAAGCTAAACCGTACAGTGATCTGGATTGGATGGGTTTGACTTTTCGGAGCACGGTCATGAACGCTACGGTGCATTCGTCGGGAGGTTTTGAAATCCCTGGTTTGCAAGATCACAAAGTGGTCATCGAAGAAAAACCAATCTTTGGCTTTTCCAGCATTAACAACGCTCTTCAAGGTCGAATTGCCGGTTTGGATGTTGCTTCAAACTCAGGAAAAGTCAAAAGTGGAACTGAACCATCCACTAAGGTTCGTTCCAACTTCAACGAAACCGCCTTTTTCTACCCACAATTGCGCACCGACGAGCAAGGAAATGTGAAATTTTCGTTTACCGTGCCCGAAAGCCTGACCCGTTGGAATGTGAAGATGCTGGCCCACACCAAGGATTTGTACAGTGGAATGGCAGAAAGTCAGGTAGTGACACAAAAAGACCTGATGGTCCAACTCAACCTGCCGCGCTTTGTGCGTCGTTCCGACAAGTTGGTGGTGCGTGCCAGTGTGGTCAACCTGACTGATAGCGTTCAGAATACAAACGTGAAATTGGAACTGAGCGATCCTGAAAACGGAAAGGTCGTCGACTTGAAAGACGGATTGACCAAGAACGTTGTGTTGGGTGCTCGGGAAACCAAGGCTGTGGAATGGGAACTGACGGAATTTGCGCCCTTCGAAATAGTCGTCTGCAAAGTGATGGCTTCCTCCGAATTGTTCAGCGATGGCGAACAGCGGTATTTGCCGGTGTTGCCCGACCAGGTTTTGATCACCGAAACCTTGCCGATGACCGTTCGCGCAAACCAAACTAAAAACTTCACGTTGGAAAACCTGTTGAAAAACGGTTCAAACGTTGCCTCGAAATCGTTGACAGTCGAGTTTTCGCCCAATCCGGCCTGGTACGCCGTTCAGGCTTTGCCCAGCCTTTCCGTTTCCGAAAACGACAATGCATTCGATTTCTTTACAGCCTATTATGTAAATACTTTGGCCGCACACATTGCGAACTCGAATCCGAAGCTCTCCGCAGTTTTCGACCAATGGAAGCAATCTTCTCAAGGTCGCAACACACTTCTATCCAACCTTGAAAAGAATAAGGAATTGAAATCGATACTGCTAGAGGAGACTCCCTGGCTCCTGGCGGCACAGAACGAAACCGAACAAAAAAGGCAAATTGCGCTGCTTTTTGACCTCAATCAGCAGAGGCAGCAGAATACGATTTATTGGGACAAGTTGCTCAAGCTTCAGTTACCTTCGGGGGGCTTTGCCTGGTTCGAAGGCATGCCCGAAAGCCGTTACGTCACCCACTATGTTTTGTTGAATTATGGTCGGCTGAATTCTTTGATCAAGGCACCTGAAAAAACCGAGGACGCAGCCATTCTAAAAGCTTTAGCCTTTATCGACAATGAGATTTCAAGTGATTACGAACGGCTCAAAAAACACAACGAGAAGTTCAAAACATCCATGAATATTGGAGAAATGCAATGGTTTTACCTGCATGTCCGCTCGGAATATCCTGAGGTGCCCATTCCCGATTTCGCCCGGGAAGCAGTGGATTATTATACATCTCAAGCTCAGGAATATTGGCAGAAGGCCACGCTGTACGGTAAAGCCGCTTCGGTATTGATTGCTTCGCGAAACCAAAACAAGAAGTTGGCTTTACAGATTCTGGTTTCCTTGAAAGAGAATGCCGTGAAATCGGATGAAATGGGCATGTATTGGGCGCGAAACACATCAGGTTATTTTTGGAACCAACGTCCGGTCATGGTTCAGACGATGATGCTAGAAGCCTTTTCAGAGATTTCCAAAAATACGGCCGACCTCGACAAGATGAAAATCTGGTTGCTGCGCCAAAAACAAACGCAGCAATGGGATTCACCGCTTTCCACGGTCGATGCCATCTACGCCTTACTTCATTATGGAACGGATTGGATTTCGTCCGGAAATGAAGCAACCATTCAATTGGGTTCGACACCCGTTCGCATGGAACAGAAAGAAGCGGGCTCCGGTTACGTCAAACAGACATTTTCAGGAAGTGAAATCACTCCTCAAATGGCCAATGCTAAAGTCGAGTTGAAAGGATCGTCCGGTTTTGGATGGGGTGCGCTGTATTGGCAGTACTTCCAAAATCTGAACCAAGTTCAACAAAGCGGCAACGCCCTGACGGTGAGCAAGAAACTGTTTGTTGAGCAGTTGTTGCCAACGGGCAAGGCGATGACGCCCATCGAAAAGGTGGTACTGAAAGTTGGTGACAAAGTCATCACCCGTTTGGTGGTCACCGTCGATCGCGACATGGAGTTCGTAGCCTTGAAAGACCTTCGGGCAGCTTGCCTGGAACCGGTCGACCAACGCTCCGGTTACTATTGGAAAGAAGGCGTAGGCTATTACCAGACCAACAAGGATGCCTCGACGCAGTTCTTTTTCTCGTCACTGCCCAAAGGTTCCTATGTGTTTGAGTATGAGGCTTGGGTCAACAATGCCGGCGAGTTCACCAGCGGCATCACCACGCTGCAATGTCAATATGCACCGGAATTTTCAGCTCACTCGGGAGGGGAAAGGATGGTGGTTTCTGGAAAGTGAACTACTTGGTCACCATCACCTTCCTGACCAAACTGCCCTTCCCTGTCGTAAACCGCAGTACATAAACACCAGGCGTGACATTGCCCACGGAAACGCTGCCTTGGAATTGGCCTATTTTCCAGTTTCCAAGCAAGGAGCCGGCCAAGTTGTACAAAGAAACTGACTTAACCATCGAAGCCGATGCGAACCGAACTAGCTTGCTTGAAGGATCGTACAAGATATTCAGAATGGCCTCTTGTGAAATTTGTCCAACCGAGTTGGCTGCCAGGTCGATAGTTACGCCTTCCATTAGGTCGTGCATGGGGCCGAAGAACATTTCAGTGCAGATTTTCCAGAAGTCGGATTTGTTTTGGAGGTAATACGGACTCTTGTCGAGGCTCATTGCAGCGCTGATATGGAAGATTCCATTGGTTTTGCTTTTGCTTACGGCGGTGACGGGCACTACCACATACTCTTTGTCTCTCAATATCAAGTCGCCAGTGTCCAACTTCGTGACATCCATAAACAGATTGAGGGTGAAACCGCTGGTAGTCTGGTTGCTGACATAACACTTGTTCGGACTGACGATGTTCGAGCCGGACATCATCTTGTAGAAACCTCCGACTGTGGTTTGGTTGCCGGTTGCCACGATCAGCATCTTATGACCGATATCGGCCGTCGTGGTGGCATACAACAGGCTGTCGGCTCCAGGGATCAGCGTTTTATCGAAAGTTACCGGGTTGACCCGATACCACTGGTACGTCAGTCCCCCTCCGACCACACTGCCGTCGCTAAGATTCTTAACTATATACGAAACCTGCAACCCACGGCCCACCCAAGGTGCCATGACGCCAGTCAGGAACATACTTTCATCGAGGGTGACCTGGCTGAAATAGGTGTCGGCTAAGGCAACGTCGGCTGTCTGTTCGTTCGAAATACATCCGTTTTTGGCACCGCCACGGAGTAGCAAGCGGAGTGTATACGTTTGGTACAATTCTAGGCTGAAGTTGTTGCCCGTCGTAGTGATTTCAGTTTCGTTGTTCAGAAAATTGGCCCAGGTACCATCCGTCTTTTTGTATTGCAGGACGATGCTTTCGGCACTGTAGGTAGCAGCATCAGGAAACGACATGTTGACTTCGGCATAGGTTCCTGTTCCGAACCAGTTGTTGTGGCGTGTGCTGGAATAGACCAAAAACCCACCCACCTTGCCTTCGATCGGCTGAAATTCAGTAAAGGAGGGCAGTGCTCCTCCTGCACCCGGAACGAACGGATCGGTGGCTTGTACTTGAGAGAAACTTCCTGTCAGAAGCAGGAAACACAGCCACAGGGCAAAACGTTTGATGTCATTGGTTGGGTAGAAGTACTTCATTGTCTGTCGAGTTTAGGATTTGCAATTCGTGCAACAAAGATATATGCGACTAAACGTCTTTCAACCTTAGCCAACCATAATTTTACGCTTGGAGTGAAGAATTTTTTGTTTTTCACAAACAATATTAATATTATTAAACTATAACTAAATATTATTTACTTATTTAGTACATTTATTCAAATACCGTTGTATATTTGCAGCAACAAAAACGTACAACTATGCTCCCATCCTCCTGCCCCAGCTGCCAAAGTCAACTTCAGGTCAAGTGCCTGAAGTGCTTAACCTGCGGAACCGAAGTGACCGGTTCCTACGACCTGCCTTTATTGGCACGCCTTCCTGAAGAAGACCAACTGTTCATCCTCCGTTTCGTGAAAAGCAGCGGCAGTCTCAAAGAGATGGCCGCCCAGATGAAACTGAGCTATCCGACGGTGCGCAACGTGCTGAATGAAATCATCTCAAAAATTGACAACAATGAAAAATAAAAGCTTATTCGGCTTGTTGATGAACCCTTTTACGCGCATTGCCGGTTGGCAAGCATTCGGCCTAGGCTTAATCTTTATACTATTGATGGGCTTTATCGGCGCCAACAGCGGCATTGCCTTCGATGGTGTGTTCGACATGCACATGTTCGAAATTACAGTTCAGCAGTCCTTTTTGTATTTGGCCATAGACATTGTCTGCCTGGTGTTGGTGATGTGGATCACTGGCCATATCGTGTCGAAGAACTTCCGATTCATCGACATACTGGGCACGATGACGCTGGCGAAGGCTCCATTCCTGATTCTGGCCATTATGGGTTACTTCACTACCGCTCCGAACATGACTGAAATCATGAAAGATCCATACGTCATCCTTCAGTCCACTTCCTTCTTGATCATGATTATACTTTCCTTGCCTGTCATGATTTGGAGCATCGTATTGATGTTCAATGCATTAAAAATATCCTGCGACTTAAAGGGAAGTACCCTGACCGTCGCCTTCATCGTAGGTTTGTTTGTTTCGGAAATTATCGCAAAAATCTTAATCCATTATGTCGTATGAAACGTATCATCTTGTTTTTCATGTTATTGTCTACCATGACTGCGTATAGTCAAGCTATTATCGGTGAATGGGATGGCGCACTCAGCATTCAGGGTAACTCCTTGCGCATCGTTTTCCACATCAACAAAACCGATGTGGGTTTTAGTGCCACGATGGACAGTCCAGACCAAGGGGCAAAGGGCATCCAAATGAGTCATGTCACGTTCGAAAACGGGGTGCTGACGGTCGAACTGCGTATTGCACAAATGAAGTATGTCGGCACGTTGGATAAAAAAACATTGACGGGCACTTTCAGTCAGGCCGGGCAAAATATGCCGTTGAACCTGACCAAAAATGAACAGGCAGTCGAAATAGCTCCCGCAGCCGTCGATAAAAACGCTGCCTACGAAGAAACGCCCATTGTGCTGGAAACAAAAACAGGTAAACTTTACGGTACGCTGACCATGCCGAAGGTCTTCACGAAAGGACCTGTGGCCTTGATCATCGCTGGTTCCGGCCCCACCGACAGAAATGGCAACAACCCGTCGATGACCAACGATGCGTACAAAAAACTGGCGCACGAACTGGCTTCGAAGGACATCGCATCGATTCGCTACGACAAACGCGGCATTGCTGAAAGCACAGCTGCAGTGGAAAGCGAATCCAACTTGGTTTTCTACGACTATGTTCAGGATGCCAAAGACTGGATTCAGTTGGCCAAACAAGACAAACGGTTTACGAGAGTAGTGGTGATCGGGCACAGCGAAGGATCCATGATTGGCATTCTGGCTGCCGAAAAGGCCGATAAGTTCATCTCGGTGGCAGGCCCAGGCCGGGGCATCGGGGTGGTGCTTAAGGAGCAATTGAGCGTCCAGCCCAAGGCGGTTCAGGACGAAGCCTTCCCCATCATTGACAGCCTGACCAAAGGCGTAAAGGTGGAACCCATCAGCACAGCTATGATGCCGCTGTTCCGGCCAAGCGTTCAGCCGTACATGATTTCCTGGTTGAAGTACGATCCGGCAGTGGAGCTAAAAAAACGGAGGATCCCCGTGCTCATCATTCAAGGAACCACGGACATTCAAGTGACCGTAGAGGATGCCAAACTGCTTTCAGCCGCCAAACCGGATGCGAAGCTGCTCCTCATCGACAACATGAACCATATTTTACGGACTGTGGAAGGCGACCGTACGGCCAACCTGGCGACGTACAATAATGCAGAACTGCCTTTGGCAGAAGGGTTTGTGAAGGGGATAACGGATTTTATTTTGAAAAAGTAACGTAGAAAAAACAGAGCGCTCTACTTTCTTTGTTTGTATATTTGCAGTAACCTAGACCTTATGTCTTATTTCTTCAAAAAAAATTCTAAACCACGAATAATCTATTATCTTTAGCACGTTAGCTCACAATATCAGAACCATTGATTTCGCTCCTTTTTAGCTATTCAAATTAGATTTTGAACGCATTGTTCGTACCCTTGACTTAAAAAACTCAGCTTATTACACGATACATTTTCACGTTTTAATTGTTCTTTGGCGGTAAACGTCAAATTTTGTCTCAGATTCAAAAAATAGAAAGTCCAACCTAAACTACTTTGGTATGAAAAGATTGTTGTCTTTTTTATGCTGGGTTATTGGTGAAGGGATTTTGATTGCAGCTTTATTACACTTTGGTCAAAACGTAGATCAAAGTCTTTTGATTCTCAATGGAATCGTATCATCAACAATCTTTAGCATGTTCCTCATGAACGTGTTTTTCCCTGTGCTTGGCCATAAAGGTGAACGGTCCTCAAAAAAAGTGGACAAACTTAGTACCAGGTGGTTTTTCACCATCATCTATGCAGCTATCTCCATCGGAGCGATTCTTTATTTTGAATTGGTTAATCCCGTCGATTTGCAAACCCAGGTAATGATCCAACTAATTTTTCTTTCCGTGCTTTTTATGGGTATGTGGGGAGTCTTCAGGCCTGCAAAAAAGAATACAGAGTCTGATCTGATGATTCAAAATATGGAACGCAATCAATTGATTATGATAAACAAGGTCATTGGCATGGCACGTTCGAAGGCTGAAAAAAGGCTGGACATCCCTGTAAGTGTACTAAATGGTATCAAAGAATTACAGGATAATGCACGCGTCTTATCTCCAGGAAATGAATCTGTTGCATTACGAATGGAAAGAAAGATCATGATGGAAGTCAATCATCTAAACAAAAGATTGATAGAGGATTCGATTGATATAAAAAGTTTACAGTATACCATTAAGAATTGTTCCAAGATATTCCATGAACACAGGCGAATCTATTCGCATTGATTTCACCAATATTTATATAACTTTTTTCTGGAATTATGTAACTTAAATCGGCCCATGAGTCTTGATCTTGATCCCAAATAAGGACTGACCATGACTTATGTAGATTATTATCAGATTCTGGGATTAGTGAAAACGGCAACTCCCGAAGACATTAAAAAAGCGTACCGGAAATTAGCCCGTAAACATCATCCGGATTTGAACCCGAATGTTAAAGATGCTCAGAAAAACTTTCAGCAAATCAATGAGGCGAATGAAGTATTGAGCGACCCTAAGAAGCGGAAGAAGTACGACCAATACGGAAAAGATTGGGAACATGCTGAGGAATTTGAGAAACAACAAAGACAACAACAGCAGCAACAATCGTCCAATTCCCGCAGGGAGAGCTATTCGGGACAACAATCGGAGGGCGATTTCTCCAGTTTCTTTGAGTCCATGTTTGGCGGGGCGGCTGGTGGTAGCAGAGGCCGCCAAGCAAAATACAGAGGCGAAGATTATAATTCGGAATTGCAACTCAACCTCCTGGAAGCCTATAAAACCCATACTCAAACCATCTCCGTAAACGGCAAGAATATTCGGATCACCATTCCCGCTGGCATCGAAAACGGACAAACGATTAAGATTGCCGGACATGGTGGCTTAGGTGCCAATGGCGGGCCGAATGGCGATTTATACATAGCATTCGCCATTGCCTCCCATCCGGTTTTTAAACGAATGGGGAATAATCTCCATGCCGCGGTAGATATTGACTTGTACACTGCCGTGTTGGGCGGAGTAATAACCGTGGAAACATTAACCGGAAAAGTAAAACTCAAAGTGGCTCCCGAAACACAAATAGGAAGCAAAATCAAGCTAAGTGGCAAAGGATTTCCTGTCTATAAAAAGGAAGGAACCTTTGGCGATTTATTCATCACCTATTCCGTTAAGATCCCCACGAATCTGACCGATAAGCAAAAAGCATTATTTTTAGAATTGTCTAAATCGTAGTTTATCATGAAAGCCATTCAAACAGAAAAGTTAATTGCAGTTGATGAATTCTGCCTCCACAATAATGTTGAAAAGTCTTTCATCAGTTTGTTGCAACAAAACGGGTTGTTAGAACTTATGATTATTAAGGAATCAAGATTTATCGGGGCCGACCAACTCCGGCAATTAGAGAAAATGGTTCGGTTCTATTACGAATTGAATATCAACCTGGAAGGTATTGAATCCATTACGCATTTATTAATGCAAATAAACGACCTGCAGAATGAAATGAGGACACTTAGAAACAAGCTTCAATTTTATGAATAGGCCTAAAACAAAAGAAGGTTGTCTCACGACAACCAATCTTCCTTAACCTTAAATCTAATACCATGAAAAACACAGTACAAAGATAAAGGGCTTTAAAGCGTTTTGCAAGTATTTCAACCTAAAAAATATGTTTTTTAACATGTTTTAGCAATTGGTGTATTATTTACACTTATTAGCTATTCCTTTATCATTTTTCCAACCGAGGTTACTCCCTGAACCTCAAGCTGAACCAAATAAGCTCCCCGTTTCAGCATACTGACATTGACCAATCCATTGGTCGGAGCATTCACCGATTTCACCAACCGCCCATTCAGGTCAACGATCCGGACTACATCCATCAGACCGACGACCAACGTCGATTTCACCGGATTCGGATAGATTGACAAACGGCCTGCTTTGGGACTGACCGAGCTAAGCAACGGTGTTCTGGCAAGTCCATCACCACTACCGTCAGTGACTGCCATATACATCATGAGGCAACCTTTGTAGTTGGATATGAGGTAGTTCATATGCGCGCCAGTGAGCATCCACTCCTTGAACTGGTTCACATTGCTTGTAGTATATGCTATCCGGAATCTGGAGGAAGTCACCACAGTCCCCTTCAAACGTATAGTCCAAACCACGCTGTCCGTTCCCGCAATGCGTTCAAATCGATGGCTCTCGTCCGAAGCGACCGTATCGTATCGGCCTGTCAAACCCTGGTAATTGATCACCTTGTACCAATCACCTTGCATTCTATTGTAGACAGAATCGACTTTGTAGTCTTGGGCAAAGACATTCATGCCCATAAAAAAAGCTAGGGACACCACCAGTAAAGTCTTCAGAATTGTTCTCATGGATTTGAAGTTTAATACCAACTGCTAATGTACTATCAAAATTACTAAAATGTATTTGAAAAGGGAATTTTATGCAACAAAAGCCAGTTAGGAATTTGGATTATTAAGGTACTTGGCATGACTTTATTTTATTTGCTTCAAATAATTTACATTTAAGCCCAATTGCAGTCTAATGGATTCTAATGGATACCATGATGAAAAACACACAAACCGTTCGCCCGATACTGTTTCAGTTATTAATAAATGAGTAGGCAGGTAAACCCTTAAAACTGAATCATGAAAAAAATCATCACACTTGCTTTGACACTATGTGTCCTGCAGTTCGTTTTAGCGAAATCACCGAAACCGTTGTTCATGTTCGCCCAGTTGACCGATCCTCAGATGGGAATGATCAGTGAAAATAAAAATTGTGAGGAAGAAATCCGATTGTATACCGAAACGGTCCGATACATCAACCAATTAAAACCATCGTTCGTCGTGGTTACAGGCGATCTAGTCAATAATCGAATGGATTCCAATCAAATAAACACATTTATCAGAATCACTTCTTCCATTCATAAAAGCATCCCGGTTTATTTAATTCCTGGTAATCATGACGTTGACATGAAACCCACCAAGGTCAGTTTGGACTCTTTTCTTCAAAAATACTCGAGCGATCGTTTTGAATTCACGTACAAAAATGTCCAATTCATAGGCATCAACAGTTGCCTCATCCAGGCAGGAATAAAGGAGGATACCACTCAGTTCAACTGGTTAAAAGCCTGTTTGGAAAAGGGACCAAAGTCTATGCGTAAAGTGGTATTCACCCATCAACCCTTCTTTATCAGAAATTTGGAGGAAAAAAACACCTATGACAATATTGCTGAACCCAGCAGGTCGGAATACCTGGATTTGTTTAAGAAAAACGGTGTCGTAGCTGTCTTTTCGGGACATTTTCACAAGAATGCAGAGGCGAACTACCAGGGTATCGACCTGGTCATTTCTTCCTCTGTTGGAAAACCATTGGGAAATGTGGGCTCCGGGCTGCGAATCGTAAACGTGTATCCGGACAGCATTGCCCATCAGTTCATCGAACTTTCCAAAATTACGGAACCATAAACTGGATGTGTGAACGCCTTCCAGCCCGTGGAAGTTTTATTTTTTTTGGCCGATTTCTCAACATCTTTGGAGCGATTGCATACGAAATAAAGATTAAAATTCGTAAATTTGGGCGGCTTTCAAAAATCCTCTGATTTTTATTCACCACATGGGACCTTACCTCTGTAGGGCTGCCTAATTATAGATATCTTTTACGTATGGAATTGTTAGTGATTGACTGGGCGGCAGCGCTCAATGTGGCAGGTTTTTCATTCCTGATGGTATTTCTTTTGCTAATCTTTATAGTATTGGTACTCAGTATTTCCGGGCGATTTTTCGTTGGTCTGGAAAAAGCAAAGAAGCTGAAATTGGAAAAGCAGGCCAAAGCTACAGGACCAGTCGTTGAACTGGCTGAAAGCGATGCGGAAGCCGAAGTGATTCAGGGCGAGGTTCTTGCGGTCATCAGCATGACACTTCGGGCACATCTCGGAGTCAAACACGATACGGAAAGCAACATCATCACGATTGAGAAAGGCGAGAAACGCTATTCTCCCTGGAGCTCGAAGATTTATGGTCTAAACGTGTTCCACAGAAATTAATTCCCATCCCTGAAATTACCTAGCATCATGAATACTACTCAACCAGAGTCTATCGGCAATACCTTCAACGAATTCTTACAAAGCACCGGTTTCGCCATGCTCAGCTGGGGTGACCTCCTGATGATGGGAGTCGCCTGTGTCCTGCTTTATTTGGCCATCAGAAAAAAATTCGAACCTTTACTGCTTTTACCCATCGCCTTCGGCATGTTTCTAAGCAACATTCCGGGGGGTGAACTGTTCCATCCCAGCTTTTTTGCAGGTGGAGTAGTGCATTGGGACATGTTTGCACATGGCGCAGGCTTATTTGATTACCTCTACTTGGGTGTAAAACTCCAGTTATACCCTTGTCTGATTTTTATCGGTGTAGGTGCCATGACGGATTTCGGTCCCATGTTGGCCAGTCCCAAGAGCCTGCTGTTGGGGGCTGCGGCTCAATTGGGCGTATTCGTGGCGTTCTTCTTGTCGGTAGGACTGGAATTCACCTTGCCACAGGCGGCTTCCATCGGCATTATCGGTGGTGCCGACGGCCCTACCGCCATATTCCTGACCTCCAAGTTGGCGCCCGAACTCCTGGGCCCCATTGCCGTTGCCGCCTACTCCTACATGGCGCTGGTACCAGTCATTCAGCCGCCCATCATGCGACTGCTTACCACGAAAAAGGAACGCGCCATCCGCATGAAGCAAATGCGCGTCGTTTCCAAAAGAGAAAAAATCTTATTCCCGATATTTGCCACTGGCCTGATTTGCTTTTTGCTTCCTGCAGCCACTCCCCTTTTGGGCAGTCTGTTGCTGGGTAACCTCATGCGCGAAAGCGGTGTGGTGGAACGCCTCTCCAAGACTGTTCAAAATGAGCTGATGAACATCGTCACCATTTTCTTGGGTCTAACCGTGGGTGCCACGGCTACAGCCGCCTCTTTCCTGAACATCCAAACCCTGCAAATTCTGGGGCTTGGTGTGCTGGCTTTTGGTTGCGGTACGGCTGGCGGTGTATTGCTGGCCAAAGTCATGAACCTGTTCAGTAAGGATAAGATCAATCCGCTCATCGGTTCAGCAGGAGTTTCTGCCGTGCCCATGGCTGCGCGCGTTTCACAGTCTGTCGGTCAGGAAACGGACCCCTTCAACTTCCTGCTCATGCATGCCATGGGACCCAATGTGGCTGGTGTCATCGGTTCAGCCGTAGCGGCGGGGTTGATGCTGACGATGCTGAAGTAGTTAAAGCTCCTTGCCGCAACCCCACCGCAAGCAACGGGGCTGCGCTAACCTAAATTCTAAAGGTTTTGATTCCTAATTGATAGCATCAATTTTATAAATAACGCTATCTTTGGAGCACTTTGATCAACCTACATGAAAACCACAACCATACTAAGGCTTGCAACGATAGCCATCGCTCTTACTTTCGCTTTCAACCTATCGGCACAAACCACTTGGTACAATGCCGCTCAGTCCAGAATCGACACCTTGCGGAAAGGTACGTTTGCTGTCAAAGTGATGGACAAACTGGGAAATCCGGTAACGGACAGTGTTAAGATCGTCCACAAGAAACATGATTTCGCCTGGGGTTATGCCATCGACCTATATCCACCCTCCACGCCTGGGACCACCTCCAAAAGTTCCAACACGAGCACCATCACCTCAGTGTACGGCGACCATGCCGTGTATCAGTCCGAACGCTGGGGCAAATACCTTTGCTACAGTTTAACGACCGTGGCTGGCAAGACCTACAACCTGACTCTCAAGTTTGCCGAATTGTATTTCAGCACCGCCGGCTCCCGCATATTCGACGTTTACCTAAACGGCGAGCGGATCCTAAAAAATTTCGACAAGTACCAGGTGGCGAAAGGTAAATTCGTCGCTTACGACACCACCTTTACCTTCACGGCAACCACCAGCAAGGCTAAAGTTGAATTCCTGGTCACCAAGGACAACGTTTCCATCAACGGCTTGGTCTTGGCCGAAAGCACGGGCAGCAGCTACATCCGCCTGAACTGCGGAGGTTCCACCATCAACATCAATGGAAAAGTCTATAATGCCGACGACGCCTACATCGACAACAGTTCTGCCGCATCCTTGCCCACCGACAACGACTGGAACAAGGCCATCATGCTCAAATATTGCAATTACGGGGTCTGCGGAAACCAATTCAAATGGAGCGGTATGGAAGCCAACAAAGGGAACCTCACCTACAGCAATTTCGAATACACCAACAACTGGTTCAAATCCGTGGGTTGGGACATGCGTGCCCACACCCTGCTTTGGGGCGGCTACAGCGCGACCGACTATCACGCCATACCGAAGTGGGTCATGGATCTGAGTTCCACGCCCAAAGCCATGTACGAAGCCTGTAAAACCCGAGTCATCCGGGAAGTGACCCGTTACAAAGGCATCGTTAAAGAATACGACGTCATCAACGAGCCCACCCATGCCAAATACCTGCAATCCATCGTGGGTGACTCCATCAACTGGAATTGCTTCAAATGGGCCCACGAAGCCGACCCCGACGCCCGCCTGTTCGTGAACGACTACAACATCATCGAATGGCAGGGTCAAACCAACGACTTCGTCGCCTTGGTCCAAAAGATGCTGCTGAACGGAGCGCCCATCACCGGCATCGGCTCGCAGTGTCACATTGGTTCAAGCGTTGACCTGACCAACTTCAAGACCCGCTTCGACCAACTCGGCCAGTTCGGACTTCCGGTTAAAGTGACTGAATTCGATATGGGAGCCAAATCGCTCACCGAAGCACAGTACGCTGTCGAAATGGCCAGAATGATGCGGTTGTGCTTCTCCCATCCTGCCATCGAAGGCTTTGTCTTTTGGGGACTGATGGAACCGACCTGGGTGCCTGAATCCATCCCCAACGTTATTCGAGAAAATAAAACCACCAAGATCGCCGCCGACACCGTCTATAAGCTTATCCACCAAGAATGGACCACCAAAGTCACCGGGCTCACCGACACCAATGGAAAACGTGCATTGAAAGGCTATTACGGCGATTACGACGTCCTGGCCAAAGTCGATGGCGTTTGGGAGAAATTCAACGTTACTTTCAAAAAAGGGGACAACGGCAAAACATTCGAACTGACCCAAGGCAGCGGCAGCGTACCCTCTCCCAAATTGTTGGGTGTCAAAGTGGTCGCTCCCAACCAACTACAGCTTACGTTCGACAAAAAGATGGCCAATCCATCCGCCCAGTTTAAATCCTTCAAGTTGTTCGACCAAAAAATGAATTACCTGACCTCAGCTAGCCTGCAAGCCGACGATTCCACCCGAATCATCCTAAGCACCAACGCCCCAGTCAGTGACAAAGACTATGCGCCCGTTTCCTATGCACCAGGTTTGCTGACTTCCGCCGATGGTGGCAAATTGGAAGCGTTCGGCCCCGAAATCAATGCAAACATCAAACCGACCTTTGTATCGGCCAAAACCACGACCGATGGGAAAAAAGTACAGGTCAACTTCGACAACAAGCTGATTGACAGCACCGTCGTCTTCACCAACTACGTGGTAAGGGTTAACAACCAGGTGGATACGGTCACCGCCGCAGTCATCGGTGCGACCAAAGATTATCTTTTGCTGACACTGAAAAATCAAGTCGTTCGGAAAACGGACGTCGTCACGGTCGATTACGTGCCCGGCGCATTGAAGCGCACTGACAACCTGTACGTCACCTCGTTTGCCTACAACACCGTCAGCAATGTTGTAACCGCACCCACTCTGACATCTTCCACCACCACAGTTGCCGGAACCATCATCTACCTCACCTTCGACCAAGTCATGAACATTTCGACCGGTCAGGAAGGATCCTTTACCATCACCTCTAGAATCGGTAGCAATCTGCAAGCCTCCAAAGCCGACTTGTCTCCAACCAACACCAAGATCATTCGTCTGACCCTTTCCGGTCCCGTCATCAAAGGAGACTCCATCAAGGTTGTTTACACGCCTGGCAACGTCCGCTCCTCCGTGGGCATTTTTGCCGAAACATTCACCACCAAGGTGACCAATGTCAGCACGACGGATGTAGTTGCCCCAGCTGCCGATGCACTGAACATTTACCCCTTGCCCTTCAAGGATCACATCAACCTGGACAACGTCACCGAATTCGAGGCAGTAACCGTGGTGGACATGTTTGGCAGAACCAGACTGAAGCAAAGACTCAACGGCTCCGCAAACGCCAGCATTCGGACGGAGCAATTGGGACAAGGTGTCTACATGCTGATTTTAAGCAAAGGAACGGTTAAAACGTGCAGGATGGCAATAAAAGAATAATCAGTATCTTTATCAGCCGTTTTAATCTGACAGTCGTGAAAATCAAGTTTCTGGTTCTGTTTTTCTTATTAGCTTTTTCACTCACAATTCATGCACAACAGACCGGATTGGTTGCATTTGATGTTTTGGCTACCAAGCTGGAACGTACCCATCATGTGAAACTCTATTACAAGTCCGTTTGGTTTGAAGACAAGCTGTTCAAGGAAACCATGGCTGAAATGACCCTGGAAAACGCTTTGACCATCATCAAACGGAGTGTACACCTGGACTGCATTCAGATGTTATCGGACTGCTATGTTTTCGTGCCCGAAGAAGTCCGGAACTATTCCAACAACACCAACAGCAACGGCGTACTCCTGATCGGTGAGGGTAGCAATCTGGAAAAGGGGGCGAATGCATCCATCAGCGGCAAAATTTCCGACGTTTATACCGGCAAACCTTTGAAAGGCGCCACCATCAGCATCGAGTCGCTCAATATGACCTCGACCACTGACAGGGACGGGAACTACAAAATTAGGATTCCGGTGGGCGAATATGAGATTGCCATCAATCAAACCGGCTTTGGAGAAGATATCCGCCGAATTAGCGTCTTTGGCAACGGCATCGTCGATTTTGAAATTGCCAAAAGAACCATACGGCTAAAGGAAGTGGTGGTCAATGACATGGCAGTCGATCAGAATGTGGTCAGTTCGCAGATGAGCGCCGTCAAGCTGAATGCCAAAGCCATCAAGGAATTGCCTTTGTTTCTGGGCGAGAAAGACGTCCTGAAAAGCCTGAAACTGCTTATCGGGGTACAATCGACGGGTGAGTTCGGTACCGGATTCTTTGTCCGCGGCGGAAGCCAAGACCAAAACCTGATCTTGATTGAAGACGTGCCACTGTTCAATTCAGCACATGCGTTCGGGCTGATTTCAGCGCTGAATTCAGACGGGGTCAACAACGTCACCCTATTGAAAAGCGGCATTCCTTCCAAGTACGGCGAACGCGCCTCCTCGGTGATGGACATCCGGATGGAAAGCAACCCGGACAGGACTTCGGTAAAAGGCGGCATCGGCTTGATGGACACGCGGTTTAACTTTGAAACACCCCTGTTCAACAAGAAAGTCAGCCTGCTCATCGGCGCCCGCACCTCCTATTCCAACTGGCTCCTCCATCAAATGCCGGAAGCAGACCTCAAGAACAGTTCGGTCAACTTTTACGACCTGAACGCCTTGTTGAACATCAAATTCAATCCGAAAAACAAGTTGGTGCTGTTTGGTTATTTAAGCGACGACAAATACAGCCTGAGCAACGAAAACAAGTTCCACTACGAGAATTTGCTGGGGTCCGTTCAGTACATGCACCAGTTTTCCGAGAAATTAAACGCCACCTGGATGGCCGGGTTGAGCCGATACAAAAACGACATGAGCGAATCGGACACGTTGGCGCCTGCAGAAGCTTTTAAAGTCTATTCAGCCATCCATTATTATAATACCAAGCTGGATTTCAACTGGTTGCCATCGGATGTCCAAACGTTCGATTTTGGCCTGAATGCCATCCGATACACCATTCAGCCTGGCATTCGGGAACCCCTCGGCCCGCTTTCGGAAGTGGTCTATAAAAAGGTAGGTGCGGAGAACGGCCTTGAAATGGCAGCTTATGTGAGCGACAAAATTAATTTTTCCTCCCCGTTAAGTGCAGAAATCGGGCTTCGGTTCAGCCAATATGCCAACCTGGGTACCACTACCGATTGGACTTCGAGCCTCGAACCCAGGCTTTCGATGCGCTACTCACTGAACGAATACAGTTCGCTGAAGCTGAACTACAACCGAATCAGCCAGTTCATCAATCTGATTTCCAACACCACCGTGATGTCGCCCACCGACGTCTATAAAATGAGCAGCCAACACACCAAACCCGTGCTTTGCGACCAAGTGGCGCTGGGTTATTTCCGAAACTTCAACCACAATGCACTGGAGGCTTCCGCCGAAATCTATTATAAAAAACTGCAGAACATCCTGGAATACAAGGACGGAGCGGAACTTTTGCTGAACGACGACCTGGAATCCGACCTGCTGAACGCATCCGGATACAATTACGGTGTGGAACTTTCCCTGAAAAAGAATACCGGCCGGCTCACCGGATGGGCCAGCTACACCTATTCCCGCTCGTTGCGGCACACTACCAGCGCCCTAAAGACCGAACAGATCAACGGCAACCGCTACTTCGCATCTGGCAGCGACCAACCCCACAACGTCGTGCTGGTGGGCAATTACCACCTTACCAGAAGGTGGATGTTTTCGGGCACGTTCAATTACAGCACTGGGCGCCCCGTCACCCTGCCTGAATTGAAGTACGAATTCAACGGCAAGCAATATATTTATTATTCCGATAGAAACAAATACCGACTTCCAGACTACCACCGCCTCGACATCGCATTCACCCACGACGAAAATCTTCGGTTGAAACGATCTTGGAAAGGTAGTTGGACCATTGCCATCCTGAACGTGTACGCGCAGAAAAACCCCTATTCGGTTTTCTACAAGTCCACCGCCGGTCTGGAAACCCACTTTAGGAACACCGTCAACTTGTACAAAATGTACATCATTGAGAAACCGATACCCACTATCACCTACAATTTCACCTTCTAACCCACCCATGAATCGACTTTTACTCCATAGTATACTGATACTTTTGATAGGGCTGCCCTTTGTCAGTTGTACAGAAATATACGTTCCGGAAGTCGACCCGAACCGGGAAGCCTTGGTGGTGGAAGGCCTCATCACGGACGGCGATGGTCCGTTCCACGTCACCCTGACCAAAGCAAGACCCTACAACTCCGATTCAACCCTAAAATCGACCTACGTTTCGGATGCCGTCCTAAGCGTGACCGACAGCGAAGGCCAGACCTTCGACCTTACCTACCAGGCCAACGGCAGGTACTGGCTACCCAACACATTCAAGGCCATCTCCGGCCGTTCCTATGTTCTGCACATCTCCACCAGCGACGGCGAACGGTATGAAACGGATGCCCAGACACTCATCGCTGCGGAAACCATTGATACGCTTTACACCACATTTGCCACCAAAGACTACCTCAACACCTACAACGAACTTAAATCCGCGGACGGCTACGACATCCGCGTGAATCTTTTCAAAAATGCCACCGCTGCCAACCCGAAACCCCTCTGCCGTTTCGAATCCAATGTTGTTGTACAGTACCAGTTCACCCAGGAGGTATTCGACCCCACCAATCCAGCAGGTGAAGATTGGTACTGGTTCATTTTCGGTTGGAACACGTTTAATCTGAACGAAACGGCCAACATCACCGATGAACGCACCAAGTCTTCATCGGCCGAAATCAAGGACCACCTGCTCTGCTTCATGCCAAGAGATCCGAACATATACGGCATCAGCACCTATCCGACCATGAGCTCCTTCATTTATTTCCGCTACAAGCAATACACCATCAACGAAGACACCTATAACTTCTACCTGGAAGCCAACAAACAGCTTTCGGCCAGCGGAAAGATGTTCGACCCCATCACCTCCCAGCTCTATGGAAATGTGAACTGTACCAGCAATCCCACCAAGTTAGCGCTAGGTCTGTTCGAGGTTTCCTCCGTGAAACAAGCGGCCTACATCATCCGTAGAAATGCCGTCAAGGTACCTTACACCTCCAATATCCCAGCCTATGGCGGCGCCCACTACAAGGTGTACAAAGACGGCCGGGAAACGGGCGATCCCGAATTTGTAGTCGTACCCTTCCCCAACTGGTGGAGCCACGCGAAATAATCTGAACAATGGCACGCATTAAACAAACCTATCTCCTCCTGCTTGCGCTAACCTGCTTCACGTTGAACGTGCTGGCCGGAAACCAGGAAACCGTTTACCTTCAAACGGACAGATCGGTCTATATTTCGGGGGAAGCCGTTTACTTCAAGATGCACGTGCTCGATGCCGTCACCAGGAAACAATCGGTACTCAGCAAAGTTGGGTATATCGAGCTTCGGGCACCCAAGTCGGCTCCGGTCCTAAAAATTCGGGTTTCCGTTTCAGAAGGCATCGCCACAGGCAGTTTCGTACTACCAGACAGTTTGCATTCCGATGTCTATCAACTCATTGCATTCACTAGCGTTATGAAAAACGGGGCTGAAACCTACTTTTTCCATCGGGAGCTCGTGCTAACCAACAGACTGGACAAAGACCTCAACTTCAAGACATTTACTGCTACCGATACCGCCTTTTATAGTCAAACGGATTCACTGCTTCGAATCCAAACAGATAAGACGATGTATGCCCCCAGAGAAAAAGTCTTGCTCCGTTTGGGAAGTGAATTCTCCAAAGCAAACCTCGCCATTTCCGTCTATGAAGAGCCCCAACTGGACTTCCCGGATAGGTCCATGGCCGAAGCCCTTCTTTATGCTCCTGCGACACCAATGTACCATTCGACCCGCTATATGCCTGAGCGGCAATACAAAGTCCTTAGAGGCAGGGTTTTGGACAACGCTACCAACCAACGCATTCCCGATGCCATCATTTTGCTGTCCTGCCCGGACACAGTCGCCAACCTGCAATACGCCATTACCGATGCCGATGGCATGTTCCAATTGCAATTGAGTCCATATTACGATGGTAAAGAACTGTTTTTCAGCATCAAAGAAATGCCTGCCGAACAAAACTGGAAAATTGAACTGGAAGACAATTTCGACCTCACGTCCACCTGGAAACCCGAATTGGAGGTGAATTCGACTTACGCCAAAAAATATTTGTTGAAAAGCCAGGATATTGCCTACATCAACAAAACCTATGCACCCAGAGTTGGAAAAACGGAGAAGAACACCGTCACCACTCCGTTTTGTCCGATGCTTTACCGTCGTCTGGTGAAACCCGTTTATCCATCCGACTTTGTACCCTTGGACAGTTTCCCCGAAATATCCGTTGAACTACTGCCCACCGTAAAAATGTACAGACAAGATGGGAGCTATCATGCACGCACCATCACTCGCGAGCAACAACTGTACGGTCGAAACGAAACCTCCATCTTCCTGGATGGCGTTTACTTGGACGACATCCACAAAATAATCGCCCTAACTTCCGAAAAAATCAAGAAAATCGAAGTGATCGAAGACAAAAGAGCTTTCGGAAATCTGGTTTTTTACGGCATCCTTTCCATCCAAACCACCTCGAAAGAGATCCTTAAAACCGTGCCCGCATCCAGCTCGCTGCGCCTTCGGAACGACACCCTGACCATCGGCAAACGATTTGTCGCTACAAATCCACCTACCGCCCTTGATGCCAAAATACCCTACTTCAAGCAACTGCTGTACTGGAATCCAAATGCCTCCTTGAATACGGATTATGAGTTTTACACCTCCGACAACACCGCCAATTTCCTGATCAAAGTAGAAGGCGTTGCCGAAGATGGAACGCCCTTAAGCGCCATCACCAGCATCCAAGTGAACAACCCCCCAATTGCCACGGACAAATGAAACACGCCACCTACCTAACCTTTCTTTTGATCAGTGTCTCCCTCCACGCACAGATCGGGGACTCCATTTTCGCCCCAAAGTTGACAGGCGAAATGTACGTTCCTGAAGCCCGACACTTTGGCGATATTTTCTTTAACAACAGCTGGGCGGAAAGCACCCTCTTGCTTTCGAGCGGCGATACGGTTTCTGGAGAAAAAATCAAGTACCACGGCTATCTGGACGAAGTTATTTGGTACAACCCATCCAATTTCACTCCGTTCGTCCTCGACAAAGCCTACATCAGTGCATTCTGGACCACCGACAGCCTTAACCGCCCAGTTCATTTCAAACACCTCCTGGTGAGCGATTCCACTGCCAGCCGCCCCAAGGACATCTTTGTGCAAATGGCCGTCGAAAGCCGCTACTCCCTGTACATTCAACGCAGGGTGATCGGCCTCCCGGACGAAGTCGTTAACGGCAGGAATGGTCCGTATGCCCAAAAAGCCTATGGCCAATCGCCGGTATATTACATCCAATCACCGTCTGGTGAACTCCTTGTTCTTAAACACCTTGGACGCAGTGCCTTTTTGAATTTGTTTCCTGAACAAAAGGAGGAACTTGCTGCTTTGGTTCGGCGAAATGGCATCAGACTGAGGTCAGAAGCTGGATTGATCGAGGTGGTGGGGTTGATGAATCAATAAACTTTTGGGTCACCATATACCGTCCATGTGTTCCAACACCTTGGTCGCTTGTCCTATACACCAGCATAGGTTGAACAACGCTGTTTCTACTGCGTGCTTGTTCAGGTGCCCAGATCCAGGTTGCAACGTCAAGTTCAGGATTTCAAACGTCGAACCAGATTCATAATCGATGTTTTGCTGTACTTTGGCTGTATCAAGGTTAACTTTTTTATGGTATATATCTTATCACTATCCGGCAATTTTCAATTTGCAAATGTGTATTTTTGTTTCAATGGAAATCATCTTTCTCATAGCCGCCTTCAACGCCCTCTTCTTCTCCGTGCTCCTGGCACAGAAGAAGCCCAAGGCCCTGCATGATCGTGTATTGATAATCTGGCTGATCTATCTGGGTCTTTACGTAGGTGTCTATGGCCTGTATTCCCACGAACTGTTCACTCTTTTCCACCTACTATCCATCAGCCTGCTTTCCTGCCTGATGCTGTTGGGACCCTTCTTATATTTTTACCTATCCGCGCTGGTTTTCGACAAGAAGCGGATGCGTGCGAAAGATAGCGTTCACCTTCTGCCCTTCCTCGCCTTTAACCTCTACATTCTGCTGGCTTCCTTTTCGCCCGATTGGTCGGAAAAGCTCAACATTGAGAAAATCGGTGCCGAATTCCATCCTCCCTTCCTTTTCCTGTTTTTCCTGATAATGACCGCCCTGTCGGGAACAGTTTATTTTTTAATATCAATCCGACTTTTCAAGAAACTGGACATCCATATTTTCAATCATTACTCCAATTATAAAGGTGTCGACCTAGGTTGGATCCGAAAACTGGTGTTGATTTTCGGCATTGTCTGGACCGCATTGATTTCCGTTACCGTCATTCACCACGTGTTCCATCTGTTTTCGATGGTTTTCTGTACTGACGGACTTTTTCTGTCGCTATCAGTGTTCATTCTCCTTATCGGCTTTTTCGGACTCAAGCAGAAAATTGTCTACCCGCAGGAGGTAACCATTCAGACGAAATACGCTGGCTCCAAACTCAGTAATCCGGAAGCCTCTCTTTTGGCCGAAAAGCTAAAAAACCACATGGAAACCTCCCAAACCTACCTGAATCCCGACCTGACCTTGGCCCAACTGGCCGAAGAGTCAGGCCTGTCCAGCCATTTGCTTTCCCAGGTCATCAACGAAAAGTTCCAGCTCAATTTCTTCGACTTCGTCAATCACTACCGGGTCGAAGCGTTCAAACAACGACTCAACAACCCCGAATTCAGCGCCTATTCCCTGCTGGGAAACGCCCTTGATTGCGGATTCAATTCCAAATCAGCCTTCAATAGGATATTCAAAAAAGAAACCGGGGTAACTCCCTCCCACTATAAAGAACAAAAAATAGGTCTCACTTTATAAGATGGGGCGATGGAATCTTTTTCATGTTGTTATTTTGCTTTCACAATCACTTAAAAAAGCAATCGACATGAAAACTTCCAAAAACAAACTCGTTTCTTTTCTAATCCTCATCATGTTACTCGTTTCGACCGGAGTATCCCTCGCCCACTGCGACACCATGGACGGCCCCCTTGTGAAAGACGCTCAAAAAGCCCTCAGCCAAAACAATGTCAACATTGTACTGAAATGGATCCCCGCCAACGATGAAGCCGAACTCAAGGATGCCTTCATCCAAACCTTGAAGGTCCGATCATTGAGTTCTGATGCCGAAAAACTCGCTGACAAATCCTTTTTCGAAACCCTGGTTCGCATTCACCGAGCAGGTGAAGGAGTCCCCTTTACCGGCGTGAAACCCTCCGGAACGCCCATCGACGAAAAAATCCTGGCAGCCGACAAAGCGATCGAACTAGGCAACCTGACCCCATTCGAAGGCCTAGTGCCCCAAAAAGAAAAGGCTGAGCTAACCCAACTTTTCAATCACGTTCAGTCGCTTAAAAAGTTTGATGTTACTAATGTGGAAGCCGGTAGAAAATACATTGCTGCCTACGTTCAATTTTTTAAATTTGCAGAAGGCGAAAGCCACGAAGGTGCAGCTGTTCATTCTGACCACAAAGCTCACATACCCTGGGTTTTGAGCATTTTCTTTTTAATCACCACCACCGTTTTTGCTTCCTTATATTTAAAAAAGAAAAACGGCTGAAACCACTAACTAATACATCAAACCTATGATTATCAAAAAAGTTTGGATGGACCAAGGCTGTATCGCCTGTGGCCTTTGCGAAGAAACCTGTCCGGAGGTGTTTCGCATGGAAGACATCGCTTATGTCAACGAAGGCGTGAACTACCCCGATTTCTCGAATTTGATCGAAGAAGCCTCGGACAATTGTCCGGTGGAGGTGATCAAGTTTTCGGAATAAAGTTACTTTTCAGTTTGCGCTTCTTGATAAACCCGCACATAATCCACTTCAAACTTTATCGGAAAGGTCGTTTTATCAGGATCACCTCCGTTTGAACCCAGCGCAAGGTTCAGCAGTAAATACTGTGGTTTTGTGAATGGATTGCTACCGTCCGCATTGATGGTCTGAGTCAGCGGGCAGTTGTTTAACAGGACATCATCCAGATACAGATTGATGGAATCTTTGTTCCAATCCATTCGCCAAATGTGAAACTTCTTCACCCAATCCGGATCGACTGAAGTGAATATTGAAAGGGGCCGCTTCTCGCCATCCCATTTGGCAACCGATCGTTGGTTGGTACCCCAGGCAACATTGGCCAGAACCGTAGGAACGTTGTTTACCCTATAGAATTCCATTAAATCGATCTCCCCGTTCGAAGGCCACGAACCAGCAGTTCCCAATGCCCAGATGGCAGGCCAGGAGCCCTTGGAAGTATCTATTCTTGCCCGAATTTCGAACCTTCCGTACAGCCATTGTTTCTTCCCACGCGTATTGATGCTGGAAGAAGTATAATTCACCTTTTTCCGGCTGTTCTTCCAGTTTGTACTGGTTGAATCGTAATTAGGATTGCTGAATTGTTCCCTCCGGCCTTCAATGAGTAGTACCCCATTTTTGCAATTGGCGTTTTCGGCCTGATACCATTGAATCTCCTGATTCCTCACAAATCCTTTTTCATGTCTCCAAATGCTTGAATCCGGCTTTCCGTCTTTGTTGAACTCCTCATTCCAAACCAGCTGCATTCCTTTAATTTGCTTGGGTTTGCCTGCATCAGGAAGATACTGATTTGCAAACTTTTTGGAATTGGATACGGCTTTTTGACCGAACAGCGACTGATTGGCGGTTAAAAATAAGACGACGCTCACTAAGAAAATGCATACTTGCATGGATTTCAGGTGTGGTTTCATAGGGGTTCAGTTTGAGTTCAAATATAGTTCTTTTGAGGCGTTTGTTTAGCGAGTTCGAGGTTTAAGCTTTTCGAAATTCACAAGAATTCTTTCCCTATCCTCATTTTCCTTATCACTTTTATGGTAGAGTTCAATAAAAGTGATCCCATTTCTTTCAGGGAAATAGGCATAAATCAATCTCAAACCTGAATTCACTCCACGACCCTTAAGTGATTTACATGCAATCTTTTTCACTTTAATTATGCAAGTTTCCATCCCCAAACCTTCCATTTGAAAACTGAGAGGAGGCGCCTCATTCGGTTCATCATTCAAAACCTTCATCAACACCGCTAAATCCTCCGGTAAACTGCGGAATCGTTTAGAAAGAAACTTTTTATCCTTGCTGAACTCAGGAAGTTCGTCAAACTCAATCCTGCCCATCTTCTTCATATACCCTCACCGAATACGGTGGTTGCCTATAAAAAACCAGCTCATAATCAATCGTCGCATTTGCTTCCGTCGCCTTCCACGGCTTGTCGCCATGCGAATATTGACTGATTGTCGCCGCATTCCAGTCACTCATTTGCTGGATGACCCCATCGATTACCACCTTCTCACTAGCCTTCATTTGCGTCAAATCCGCCTTTTGCAAAGGCAAATACCGTGTTTGAGGGAAACCATGAAAATTGGTTTTAATTCGCTGCAATTGCCCCTTTGCCATCATTTCGTTCAGAATGACATTCATCTTCAAAGGAACAGGCCCATGAGGAAGCTTCCTATACTCGGCACCGGTCAGTTGCTCCTCATGAAGCTCATAGTAATTGAAGTCCGAGAAATACAATAGTTTGTACAACACCGTTTCTCCCACATTTGGTTTGCCTGCACAGCGTTCCAGAATGTATAACAAAACATTTCTAAACTTTTCAACCTGTAACTTGGGGACTGAAATCCGTACTACCTTTTGTTTCGTCGAAGTTCGCTCGTACACCGCCATGTCCTCCTTCAGAACCGATTCATTGGCAAAAAGTGCATCAACCGAAAATCCAAGCATGGATGATAAGGCCCTCAATTCCAAAACATCGATACCTCTTTTCCCCAACTCCATTTGTGTCAAAGCCGTACGCGAAACACCAATAGACTTTGCCACTTCTTCCTGTGTAAATCCTTTATCTTTTCTAATTTCTGATATGCGTTGACCTATATCAATATTGTTCTGGTTTTCTGACATGGCTTTACAATTTTAATCGACTGCAAAGATAACAGAATGTTTATTATTCACACACTATTATGTTGTGTTATTAAACATGCGCAATTTGTTCCATAACAATTCTGTTCCACCGACACGCGCATAAATGGTTCTTACATTGTCCACATCAATTTTACAGTAGAAATTCCTTCCATTTAATTAGTCGGACCTGTTTCAGGGTCACCATACACCGTTCCACGTCCATGAGTTCCAACATAAACCCTTCCGTATTGCTTGGGATCACCAGTGATGTGGAGCAGCAAACCCCATTGGTGGGCGTCGTCATTGATGCGAACCCAATGTTGGGCTAGGTCATCCGAACGGTAAATGCCCCTGACACCATTCACAATGCCAATCATATACAAGGCTGAATAATTTGTACCTGCTTTACCTTTGCCGAAACCGAAGGCATGCATTTCCTGGACTTCACCTAATTTCAAGAACGTGTTTCCGGCATCGGTCGAATGGTATAGCCCGTCAAAAGCCGCTATCCAGAGATCGCCCTCCCTACCGGGTGCAGTGTAAATCCGATCCTGTCCACCCCGCGTATCACCCCGATTTCCCCGTTTTGGTAAGCCGCCCGGTAAATTCAAGGCTTGCTCGGTAAAGTTTGCTCCCCCGTCGGTACTCACAAAAAGCTTCCCTTCAAAAAGGTTCAAGGCATAAAACGAATTTGGATTCACCCGATCGGCAACGGTGCGTGTGTTACCTGGAAGGCCTTTGCATTCTGTCCAGCTGGCACCTTGGTTGCTCGTCCGATACACCAGCATCGGTTGAGTTGGGCTGTTTCTGCTGCGAACTTGTTCAGGTGCCCAAATCCAGGTTGCACCATCGGATGAAACTGCAATGTTCCCGAGGCTGCATTCCGGTTTCGGCTGGGTTGCAGTCGGTTGCCAGTTTTTACCTCCATCGGTCGAATACGCTATGTTGGTCGCCGGATTCGTCGATGTCGACCGCCCTACCCGAACGATGATAGCCGGATTATTTTCCCCGGATGCTACGCCATTCGTGTTTCCAAACCTCGGGTTGTCAAAACTTCCAGCAGCGGGTTTATCCAGATCCCAATGCACAAAACCACCGTAATCGCCAATTGCCGTAATCAACGGTGCCCCCTTGGTCGGACTAAGCAGTTCGAGCGCAACCGTTTCTTCGATGCCGGTACTCATCACACTCCATTTCGTAGGTTTGCCCTTGTCCATATCGGTCAGGTTGAAGGTTTCGTGCCCTCCATATCCGGTTGTAAATAAGGCATGATCCGGATTCGTAGGATCAATCTCGATGTCGAACAACCAGTGAATGCCTGTTTTCTGAATATAGGGGGCCAGGGAATAATCAAATGTTCCACCACCTGAGAATACCTTGTTCCAAGTTTGTCCACCATCCAGGCTTCTAAAAATATCCTCACCCTTTTCAATACCATACCTGTTGAAGGAACTGACAATGACGACCTTAGGGTTGTTTGACTGAACCGAAACGGCTGCATATCCAAATGCCCTCGTTTTTGGGTCGGGTTTGTCGGGGGTAATCTCCGTCCATTGATCGTTTTTCGTATTCAGCTTCCAGACTGCACCGTCGGACATCCGAGAGGGGCCGGGTGCATTTCCGTATGTCACGAACAGGTTACCATCGGAAGCGAGTACGGCGTGCGTCGGGCGGTATTGCGTTGGTTGACCGGGCAGGGCTACCCATGTTTTACCACCGTCTTTGGAACGGTACATGTTTTCACGGTTCATGAGTGAAACGCCGACGTAGATGGTGGAACGCTTGTCGATGATTGTAAAAATCACGCCGCTCCCCACCGTATTTGTTCTGCGGTCTCTCACGATGCTGTCCTGACTCTGCGTTCGGACAGGCTGGGTTTCTGTAACATCCGGAAAACTAGTCACCTGATTCCAAGTGACCGCATGGTCCGTACTTTTCCATAATCCGTCGTGCCGCGTGCCCAAATAAAGGATGTTCCCATTTTTTGGATCGACCGACATGCGTTCCCCATTACCACGGCCGTCCTCATTTCCACCCATTTTGAAGGGTATATTGGTCCTTTGGAAGGTCTTGCCCCGATCGGAAGAACGGAGAATTGCTCCATTTGGAGAACGAGCACCTGAATATGTGCCACAAGACAGATAAACCCTGTTCGGGTCGGAAGGATCGAGTGCAATGCTTTCGATGCCAATCAGATTGACCTCTTCGTACGACAACCAATCCAACAAGGGTTCCCAACGCATGGTTAAGGGATTTCGGCGATAGGCACCGCCCATGTCAGTGCGGCAATAACACAAACCTTTTTCAGTCGGATGAAAAACGATGCCGGGTACAAAACCGCCGCCGACCATTTGTACGCTTTTCCAGGTGTAGGGTTCAGCAGCCTTTTTTTGGCCAACAATATCCTGATTATCAGCTACTAATAAAATAAGGCCAACCAATAAAATTGTAAATGATTTTGGTTTCATCTGTTTTATTTTTTGTCAACTTGCAACTTAAGTACAGCGGATGATAATCCTGGAGCATTGGCTTTAAGCGTTATTTCACCGGCACTAACCGTTGACTGCACGATGACCTGTGCCAACCCATTAAATACTCTACGTTTCCAGCTATTTGCAGGCCGATTCTCGGTACTATCCACATTCAACGACGTCCAAGTACCGATCTTCACTGACTTGGCGGATGCAATGAACCGATCAGGCTCATGCGAAGCTGGATCACCATTTCCTACACCGATTATTTTTCCTGGGCCCTCCAGTGTGAAAGATACTTCATTTATAGCAACAGGCACCACCCGTCCTTTCTTATCTTTAACTACGACAGTAACAACGGAGACATCCTTTCCATCCGCTTTTATCGTTGACCGGTCTGCTACTAATTGCACGGAAGCAGGTTCGTCCGTGGTTTCAACCTTTTGAAGCAGGGTCTTTTTCCCATTTTTATACCCTTGAGCGAGCAAGACACCGGGTTGATACGTCACCACCCATTCGATGTGTGAATTTTTGGGAACAGCTTGCCTCCCCTGGCTCTTTTTGTTGAGAAAAAGCTCGACTTCATCGCAATTGCTGTAGGCCCACACGCTAATGGGCTTCCCTTCTTCACCTTTCCAATTCCAGTGAGGGAAGATATGAAGCACTGGTTCGTTCGTCCAAACCGATTTCAGGTAATAAAACTGATCCTTTGGAAAGCCGCAAGCATCCAAAATTCCGAATTCGGAAAGCACGGCAGGCCAACCAAGCGGGTTCGGCTCCCCTTTATAATCGAAACCGGTCCAGTAAAACAACCCGGCCAGAAACGGCCTTTCATCGTAATACTTCCAGCCAGTCTCCAAACTGGATCCTTTTGCATCCGTTCGATCGGTAGGGGCCATTCGACCATTCGCCTTATCATCCACATAGATGCCTCTGGTTGAAGACGTTGTCGTTTCTTCGGTACCAACGGCAGGTTGATCCGGGAACTTTTTATGATGCTCGTCGATATTGCCATGCGTGAGGTAATTGAATCCCATCACATCGGCCACTGTTGAAATCCCGGCACCCCAGCCACCGCTGACCGCCGTGGTGATGCGACGCGTCGGGTCAATTTTTTGCGCAAACGCCTGCATGGTGGCGGCAATTCGGACTCCTGTTACATTTCCTTCAATGCCCCATTCTTCATTACCCAACGACCACAAAATCACGCTGGGGTGGTTACGGTCTCTCACCATCATTCGTTTCAGAAGATCTAAATGTTCCTGATTGGTGCCCATTAATCTATTTTCGTCCAATACCAGCATCCCGAGGCGGTCGCAGGCATCCAGCAATTCTGGCGTTGGGGGATTGTGCGAACACCGGTAGGCATTACTGCCCATTTCTTTGAGACACTTAATCCGATAATCCTGCAAGGCATCAGGAATGGCAGCCCCAACACCGGCGTGATCCTGGTGATTGTTGGTCCCCTTTAACTTTACATGTTTTCCATTCAGGAAAAAACCTTCATTGGCATCGAATCGAATGGTCCGAATGCCAAACGTCGTTTCATAACGGTCAACGACAGCGCCACCTAATAGTACTTTTGTAACCAACTTATGCAAGTATGGCGTTTCGATGGACCAAAGTTTTGGATTAAGCACCTCCATTGAACAGGCATATTCAGCTTCATCGCCCGGTTTCAGCTTCAGTTGCTTTTGCATGGTCGCGCCAACAGCATTGTTTTCAGCATCCAAAACGGTTTGCTCTATTTCAAACGTCGCCTCAACCTTCCCTTCATTTTGAATGGTGGTTTTAACAGCCACAGCCGCAGCGTTTTCTTTTACCTCGGTGGAAACAAAGCACCCATTTTGTGCAACATGCAACGGCTCCGTTTTAGTCAACCAAGTATGACGATAGATGCCAGCCCCTTCGTAAAACCAACCCTCTTCCATCATGTTGTCCACACGTACCGCAATCACATTGGTACCTCCATAGTTGATATAATCCGTTATATCATAGCTGAAACCTGCATATCCACTGGGTTCCGTTCCCAGATAAAACCCATTGACCCAAACAATGGAATTCCGGAAAACCCCGTCAAAACTGATGGTAATCCGTTTACCTAGATCCGATTCAGGAATTACCAACGTTTTCCGATACCATCCGATACTGTTTTCCGGAAAATTCCGTCCGATGGCCTTATACCCATGACTATGCGTTCCTTTGCCGTCAAAAGGTAACTCCACGGCCCAATCGTGCGGAAGATCGAGATTCCGCCAAGCACGGTCGTCAAATTTCTTTGAAGCAGCACCATCTCCGTAGCCCGCTTTGGCAAAATACGAGAAATAGCCAGTTCCATTTTTGAAATCCTTATTCGTATCATAGGGATGTCCGAAGGCGAATCGCCAATCCGAATCGATTGAAACTTTCTCCCTGGTTGGAGGTCGTACTTGTGACCAAGTACAGAAACTCGATGTAAAAAAAATTAGTAAACACCCAATATAGAGTATACCCTGAAACTGTTTTTTCAAAAAATGCGATGTGTTTTCCATAGATTTCAATGGCGATTAATGGTTCAAGAATTGAAGAGGTTGAATGCAGTTTTGATAGATTCAAAAGTAACGTACAAAAATGACGTTACAAAAACAAAAACTACCGAAATTCATTCAATTTTCGATTCTTAAAGGGCTACAGTCGAATGATCAAACTCCCCACCTTAACTCCATCCGCCTTCGCAGTCACTTTATCATACCCTTTTTAACGCACCCACTTTGCAGCAAAACCGTTGCAATTCCAGCCTCTGCCGCTATACGGACGATCAGTTGGTTCGATTTGTCGTAATTCAGAAAAGTACTGATATCGATGCTGAAAGGTAAATAACCTCCAGTATGGGTGAGCAAATGTTTTCCATTGAGCCAAATATCGGCTTGTTGCATCACGGCACCAAAATCGATGGAACTATTTTTCATAAAAAGAGACAACTACTTTTGAATAAATTTGAAAACGACGGATGAGCCAGCGTTAATCCCATGAGCCTGTATCAGATAGACACCTGTTGCTAAATTATCGACTGAAATGGAACTTGAATTCGTGATCGTTTTTACCACTATTCCTTTTATATCAATCATTACAATGGAGTCCAGCAATTCATTGAAATCCAGTGTTTGGTTCTGAACATTATGCTTCATTTCCAAATTGGATTCTGTGGTATTGGATACTGCGTTCGTAACTGTTAAAAAGGCATCCATCGCAATGGTTGGTTGTGGAGTTGCACCCGTTGTCCAGGCGCTCAAAGCATATTGCCCCCAATTGCGGGAGGCTTGAGGTTCCCAGTAAATCACACCCAAGCCTGCATTGTTTGGGACAGCCATCACTTTACTTATTTCGGCAATCAACATGTCTTTGGTGTTTTGGGCTTTGGTATCCAAACCACCCGTTTCAACAATCATGACTTCCTTACCATAGTGGGAGGCCATATCGAGTAAGTTCGAACCCAAAGCAGCGATGGATAACGTGTAATCGGGGCTCCCACTTAGCCAGTACGGATAATAGGACAGGCCAATAACATCGTATTTAGCCCCATAGTTTTTTGCATTGTCGAACCAATTGCGAAAACGGCTGTTGTTGTTACCCTGATCAATGTGCAGCACCACTTTTGTCGAAGGGCTAACGGCTTTTACCGCTTCATAACCCTTGTTCAATAACTGGGCAAGTTGTGACCAGTTACTAGTACTTCCATCCGGAAAAAGCATTCCGCTGGTGATCTCATTTCCAACCTGAACCCATTCGGGTGTAACACCTGCTGAATCCAGTGCTGTCATAATGCCATATGTATAACTATAGACATCCGTCAACAACTGGGAAAAAGTATGCCCCACCCATGCAGCCGGTTTGACTTGTTTGCCAGGATCGGCCCAGGTATCACTGTAATGAAGATCAATCATAACGCGCATGCCCCAACCTTTGGCACGAACAGCCATGGCTACCATTTCAGGTTTGCTGCAGTGACCATTCTTCCAGTCGAGCATGTTCGGGTTTACCCAAGTACGCAAACGTATCGTATTGATACCGTGATCTTTCAATATCCGAAAACAATCCTGAGCGACACCCTCATCATTGTAGAATTTAAAATTGGATTCCTTTTCCATTTCAGGCAACCAACTTATATCGGCTCCTTTTGCAAAAACATTCGTCGCATTTTCAGCGCCGAAAACGGTTTGTTGAAATAGGATCAGGAAAAGAAGGAATGCTGCTAAGGAATGCTTCATTTCATTTAGAATTCACAGCAATGGACATTCCGAAGAACACCCATTGCTGTTGATTTTTTATTGTATATTAAAAGTATATTTTATCGGTAAACAGGGCATATTTATAGTTGCCCATGTTTACAAATTTGCTCAATGCAGAAGTGAAATCCTTGCGGTAATTGCTTTCTTGTATGGCTGATGGCAAATAATTTGCATCGCGACGATTGATAAATTTTGTGCCTCCCCCAGTTCGATTGTTTATCGTATCTAAAACAATATCAAGCATTTTGCTACGAAGCAATCGAGCATTATCACTTTCCTTAAGTATCATGGCAAGATTCAAAACTGAACGAAAATTAAAAAGACCAAGCTGATTCGTTTTGCTCCCGACATTAATGACGTGAGCAAATTGCAACTTCAATTCATTCAGCAACTTACCCCTAATTAAAATATATCCATTGCGCTTTAATTCTTCGTGAAAGGTTTCAAGATAACGTTCTATAGTTCGTTCTTCAACATTGAAAAACTGAGTAACCATTGCTTTAGTATATTTGTATTCCCCATCAAATAACATCCCTTCCAAGACGACATAGTCCTGTATCTGCTGGAGAGCATATTTATTGTTGAGGATATTATGACGTTCAATACTTGAATTGGTAAGATCTTTCATTCAATTAACTTTATTAATACCCAGAAAGGCCTCCGAAACGAGAAACCCCTCCAACCAAACAGCGAAATCAATCCATACAGCATCCGACGCTAAATAGCTAATCACTTGAACCGCCCGCCATGCTTTTAGTTCAGCGTTTACTGTTTCATCTTCCATAGTGAGCTTTCTACCCAGAAATTTATTCCAAACCGTTGAATCACACTGATACCCCTCCACAACCTTTAGACCAGCCTCATCCAATCGTCCCAATTTAAATAACGCTATGGCCCACTCCACATAAAACTCCCCATAACAAATGTCATCCGGAAAATTCTTCCCAAACCACCGAAAATAATTTAGGGCACCCCTGAAATCGCGGATCTTCAGATATAACTCTGGACACATATATCGTATACCCGAACCATCGTGATAATATCCACCCCACTCCTTCTTATCGGCAGCCAAGGCTCTTTTTACCCGAGCTATTTTGGTGCGAACACGTTCAATTTGCTTCTCTGTCATGGTTTTTTAAGTAATAAATTCAATCCTTAAAGTCAATCAAATCAAAACTATAAGCATAATCTATAAGTTTCTTATTCTCTTGATTTTCTATCCATGCTTTCTCCTTATGACTTATATCGATAATATCGTTCGTGGATGTTTTTTTGAATCTTTCTACCACCATTTTCAGAACCGCCAATTCCTCTTTCGTAAAAACTTCCGGTCGGAACGTACTTTTCCCACTTGGTTTGAATTGTTCACCAGTTCCACCATCTGGAAAATTGAAGTTTTGAATATCCACTTTATTTTTATTCGATAAATATTCAAAGATCGAGTTGAAATTATTTGGTACAGGCCCCATATCTATTGCTCGATATTGAACACCACTCATGGAAAATGCATACTGCTTATGCATCAGGAAATCAGCGTAAAATAAAAGCTTGTTCATTTTTGTTTTCCAAGGTTGCAATGTCTCCGTGAAATATACAACCATTTCCGTGAATTTCTCCAAATTCGGTTTTCTATAACCCGTTAGCCGTCCAGGTTTGCCCCCATCAAAAAGATAATTCTCCACTTGCTTCTCAAAAAAAGCATCCCTTTGAGCCTCTACAAGTATATCAATTTTTCGGTAGAGTTTTTCTTTCACACCACTTTCCAATTCGAAACAAACTTCCACAAATTTTCTAAACTCCTGAGGATCTTCCACTACTTGTATCAACCTGGCATTGGACTGACTAGGAACTTCACCACCTTCATACAATCGGTAACCGTTAGCACCAAATCCCAATATAACCGACATTTTCACTGCTGAAACATCATACTTCTCTCGAATTGCAATGATTTGTTCTGGGAAAGGAATCGTATATTTTTCCCTATACTGATTAACCAACTGATTATAATTCAATTGCGCGAACATCTCATCTTCAAATTGCTCACCCGTTTCCTCGCATTTATACGAATGGAACACTATTTGGAACTCCTCCTTACGGAAACTCATCGTCCGCAATTCCTTTTGAATGATCATTTCCTGACCTGTAAATGGACTTTTCATCTTTCCGTTTGAAGATATACTTTTTGTTTGCAAAGATACAACCGAACGAACATTATACAACTTTATAGTTGCATATTTTATGATTTATGCAGTATAACACACTTATTAATATACAAGGCAACTATTTAGATAAAAATTTTACAGAAAAGGTTTACTTTTTTTCTTAGGTCTTCAGGAAGCTGGTTCATCGCTTTTTCGTGAGTTTTTTAGTTGCATTCCCTTTTCAGTCAAGATATATCGTTGTCTGCTACTGTTAGGGCTGTCAGGATTTAAGAGTCCAACAACGCCTTCTTCGACAGCAGGGTTTAAATAGTTTATTCTAAAATTCTTCCTGTCAGAAAGTTTTAACAAATCCTGCAATTCTTGACGGGTATGCACTCCGGAAAGAACTGCCAGCAAGCTTTTAACTTGGGGGGTGACTTGGGGGGTGACTTGGGGGGTGACTTGCCCAACTGTCGGAAAAACCATCCTCATGAAGTTCTCCGTAAACCGAAAACATGCCCTGTCGTAGTGTTCCAGAATCCTCGGTATGCCGGACCCCAGTTGCTCAACCAACTCCAAATCTTTATATATCCGCATCAATTCCTTGTTTCTCCAATTTATCCAAAACGCTCTTGGTGGCCTTAATCAACGAGCAATAACCATATTCATTACTTTCAGTTAGATCCACCCGGTTCGTTCCCTTGTATTTGGCCACTTTAATTGAGGTGTTATTCTCATCTGCCAATAAATAAGCCACATAATTCAGTGAACCCGCCTCCGTAAGCAATTCAAGGTTCCTTTTAAACTGCTTGTTGAGCGGTTTATGCTTTTCATCATAATAAATACGAAGCTGCTCAAAACTCAAATCCTGCCGATGCGACTTTATCTTGCCAATGGAATTACGGGTGCGGGAAGCAAACAGCTTATCGACCATAAACTGTGGCATAGGTTCAGCCGCGGTTCCTGTTCGGACAAAGCAACCTTTCTCAGTCATTCCATACTTCTTTTTGAAATACGGTTTTTCACTGCCGCTAGCAACAATGATTTTAATTAGATTCTTACCTTCCTTATTTTCTGAAACCACATCGAACAATCCCATTGCTGAAGGGGAAACATTATTCTTAATGCGATCTTTGATTTTGAGCATGTCCCCATCCATATCAGTAACACCAATGACTTTCCCTTGTTTGTCAATACCAATATAAATCAAACCACCTTCATGATAATTCAAAAAAGCGATCACTTCTTTTTCAATATCCACATCGGTATTGAGTTCGCGTTTGTATTCTATGCGGTTGGTTTCGGACATGGCATATTCTATGAATCTACAATTTGTGCAAGTTGCACTTGCACAAATATAACATATTATTTAATACTACGAAAACTATTACTTTATATTACAAAACCCAATCCTCCTCCTCTCCCCCCTCTTACTCAACCGCTCCGCCTCACAAAACCCGGATCCAGATTCGTCGCCAAATTTGTCGTCGCAATCAGAATCCCCTCCAACTTTTCCATCTCCTCCAGAATAATGTTCTGAATCGTATTCTCTGTCTGATCAACGCTGCTTGAACCCACATCCTTACGTTTTCCGAAGATGGCATCCGCCTCGTTAAACAACAAAATCGGCTTGAACGAAACCCGCTTGCAGATGCGTTCGTACTTGGTGAAAACCTCCTTGATTCTCTTTTCGCTTTCGCCGAACCATTTCGATTTGGTTTCGCTGATGTTCACGTGAATGATGCCCCGCCCAGTTTCCCTTGCTAGTTGATAAACGGACTCCGTTTTGCCAGTACCGGGTTCGCCATACAAAATGACAGCCACACCTTTCCTCATGCCCATGCTGGTCAATCGCTCCTGCATCTTCAGGTAATTCTCGTTGATCAGGCTGTTTTGGAGGAAATGCAATTGCTGGCTAAGTTCGGAATCAAAGTAGAGGTCTTTTTTGGTCAGGCTCTCGGGCATTATATAATCCTGTTCGAAATCATTGACAAACAGCATGAGGTGTTCACCCAAAAACAATTCCATCGCCTTGTCGGTCAGTTCGATGGTGGCATCCGACAGCATTTGGGCACCGTTCACCCGAATGAGCCCCAATTTGGTAAGCTCGTCCGAATCCTATCCTCGATGCTCACCGACTTAGAAATTAAATCGACCGGCAATTCCAATTCAGGATGGTCTTTTTCCATCCACTTCACCGTTGCAAACATCTCCAACGTAGGATACTCGAAGGAACTCCTGCTTTCAATCAAATTGGACACCTCATGAACAAATCGAAAAATGTCCATCGGAGGCTCTTGCTCCATTTCAGAAACCGGCTCATTGGCAAAGATGCAAACGCACAGGGGCTGTGCAACCTTGACATTTCTGTTGAGCAGTGACTCATCTTCCCGATATCGACGATGCGTGTACTGCAGGAACTTCTTTGAAACAAGCTCATTAAATTCCGGAATGAGACACACCACATCGTCCTCATCCATTTCAAAATGTCTGCCAACATCCATGATATCAACAAGTGAATTCTTCAGGTTCAGAAAAAAAGTGGTCGAAATGAGATAGGCCTGCGTCTTTGTCACCCCCAGATACTTCGCCAGACGAGTAGCAGCAGTATCCGAACCCTTTAACTTGCCCGACTTCAGGCCCGAATTCTTGGCCAATTTATGCACCAACGTCATGTCCTTCAACACGACATTCAACGGCTTCTCAGTTTTCATGAAACCAACTATGCCAACTTGTGGCACAGACAAAATAAATTATCTACAATTTTGAATACCGCTACATCAACGACTGAAACGTTTCCGCAAACTCCCTCCGCAACCATTCCGGCTTAATCACCTCAACGTCTGAACCGTACGATAGCAGTTCCTGCTTAAAATCAAAACTCGGCTTTAGGTAGAATTTTAGTGTGGAGAACTCTGCACCCTGCTCCACCACCGTCTGTGAATGGTGCAATAGAAGCGCCAAATACCCTTGCCCGGAGGGGATGTGCTCGAACATGATACGGTCCCTGAACTTTTGGCTTTCGGACAGGAGGTTGTTCACGGAGAAAGTGCTGAGTAGCCAGTTCCGCAGCGCACTCTTCTTCAGGTCTTCTGAATCCTCAATGTAGTACTCGTGCGTCGATTTGTCGCATTCAATGTTGAGTCATTTGTGCAAGCGGCACTTGCACAAATTCTTCATCCTCTTCCAATTTGGCAAGTGGTGCTTGCCAAATTGAGTAGCACGTTTACTTTGTCAGCTCTCGAGCTTTAACTTTAACGATTTTCCCATTTCTCGAAATCACAAGTTCTGCGTCATCCTTTTGTTTTGATAACAACAATCGACTGTATGCTAATTCAAGTCCTTGGAGAATTTTTGCACGCAAATCCTTTACATTTTCTTTTGTCATAGTTTTACGATTTTATTGTAAATGATTCGATTATTAATCTCAATATCTTCTGTTTTAACTCCTTCTGCAACAATCTGAAATGGTGGTTCAGAATTATCTATAAGCAACCAATAATCACAAATTGGTAAATACAATTTTGAAAGATTATTGATTCCGGCACTATATCTGCGGTAAATAACATTTTCTGGAATATTATGTCCACCGGAAATCACACGATTTTTTACACGCTCTACAGCTAACTCAGGTGAATTAAGCCAAAAATAAACCAATGTTACAAAGTATCCTTTTAATTGGGCCTCCCTAATCAATTTCACGTATGATCTCGTTGCTAAAGTCGTTTCAAATGCAAAGTCAACATTTTGGTTAATCAAATCCTTAATCCGATTTAACATTATTCGACCAGCTTCGATCGCAACTTTATCAGGTTGAAATGGGGATAATCCTTTTGCTATTTCATCAGCGTTTACAAATTCCTTACAATTAAGCATATCTGGCAATACTGAATAGGATGCAGTTGTCTTTCCTGCACCATTACACCCAGATATAACATAAAGATTCGCCATCTGATATTTTTTACCTAAAGATAGATTTTATTTGAATAAATCAAGTCAACTGGCTCTCATGTTCTAATAAAGCAAAGATACTGAAATTAGATTTAAGTACAATGTCCTCGCAGTCTTTACTCCCCAAACCCAATCCTCCTCCTCTCCCCCCTCTTACTCAACCTCTCCGCCTCACAAAACCCCGTCAACCCTTCCATCCCCGGCTTCACCCCCGTCAGCACCTCCTCCATAGCAATCTTCCGCACCACATTATCAATCTCCCCACCCGAAAACGCATAACTCGACGCCAGCCGCTTCGACCCTTCCACATCCAACCACTCCACCTTACTCTTCCAAATCTTCTCATTCACTTCCAACGACGGCTTGCCAAACTTAATCTTAAACAAGAACCTTCTTTCGAACGCCGGATCCAGATTCGTCGCCAGGTTTGTCGTCGCAATCAAAATCCCCTCCAACTTTTCCATCTCCTCCAGAATTATGTTCTGAATCGTATTCTCTGTCTGATCAACGCTGCTTGAACCCACATCCTTACGCTTTCCGAAGATGGCATCCGCCTCGTTAAACAACAAAATCGGCTTGAGCGAAACCCGCTTGCAGATGCGTTCGTACTTGGTGAAAACTTCCTTGATTCTCTTTTCGCTTTCGCCGAACCATTTCGATTTGGTTTCGCTGATGTTCACGTGAATGATGCACCGCCCAGTTTCCTTTGCCAGTTGATAAACGGACTCCGTTTTGCCAGTACCGGGTTCGCCATACAAAATGACAGCCACACCTTTCCTCATACCCATGCTGGTCAATCGCTCCTGCATCTTCAGGTAGTTCTCGTTCATCAGGCTGTTTTGGAGGAAATGCAATTGCCGGCTAAGTTCGGAATCAAAGTAAAGGTCTTTTTTGGTCAGGCTCTCGGGCATTATATAATCCTGTTCGAAATCATTGACAAACAGCATGAGATGTTCACCCAAAAACAATTCCATCGCCTTGTCGGTCAGTTCGATGGTGGCATCCGACAGCATTTGGGCTCCGTTCACCCGAATGAGTCCCAATTTGGTAAGCTCGTCCGAACCCGCCAACAGCTCTTTCGACTTGAGAAGTCGTTGCTTTACATTCTCATAAATGTCTTCCAGCGTTTGCACCAATGCCGTGTACGAATGCGCAACCACATCATCGCAAATTTCGTAAAACAGAATCCTATCCTCGATGCTCACCGACTTAGAAATTAAATCGACCGGCAATTCCAATTCAGGATGGTCTTTTTCCATCCACTTCACCGTTGCAAACATCTCCAAAGTAGGATACTCGAAGGAACTCCTGCTTTCAATCAAATTGGACACCTCATGAACAAATCGAAAAATGTCCATCGGAGGCTCTTGCTCCATTTCAGAAACCGGCTCATTGGCAAAGATGCAAACGCACAGGGGCAGTGCAACCTTGACGTTTCTGTTGAGCAGTGACTCATCTTCCCGATATCGACGATGCGTGTACTGCAGGAACTTCTTTGAAACAAGCTCATTAAATTCCGGAATGAGACACACCACATCGTCTTCATCCATTTCAAAATGTCTGCCAACATCCATGATATCAACAAGTGAATTCTTCAGGTTCAGAAAAAAAGTGGTCGAAATCAGATAGGCCTGCGTCTTTGTCACCCCCAGATACTTCGCCAGACGAGTAGCAGCAGTATCCGAGCCCTTTAATTTACCCGATTTCAGACCCGAATTCTTAGCCAATTTATGCACCAAAGTCATGTCCTTCAACACGACATTCAACGGCTTCTCAGTTTTCATGATGTTGCGTTTATATTTCACCGCAAACATAGAATCCCACTATGCCAACTTGTGGCACAGACAAACTAAATTATCTACAATTTTGAATACCGCTCCATCAACGACTGAAACGTTTCCGCAAACTCCCTCCGCAACCAATCCGGCTCCAGCACCTCCACATCCGAACCGTACGACAGCAATTCCTGCTTGAAATCAAAGCTCGGCTTCAGGTAGAATTTCAGGGTGGAGAACTCTGCACCCTGCTCCACCACCGTCTGTGAATGGTGCAATGGAAGCGCCATCATGTAATGTGCTTGCCGCTCCGAAACCTTGACCACCACCTCCACCGCATCCGTTTCGTCATCGTTGGTGATGCCATAGCAATCGTGAAAATAAACCTCTGGATTGAAGTTCTTTGGATATCGGTACTTCTTTGTCGTGGTCGTCATTTCCGAAATCCGATCCAGGGCAAAAATTCGAACCTTGTTCAAGGCACAATTTCGACCAACTACGTACCAACGTTGTTTGAAGATGCGGACGGAATAGGGTTCCAGTGTATAGCTTTTTGGTTGCGTTGCCCAGAAGGATTGGTACTTCAGCTCAAGTACCACGCTTTCCTTCATGGCCTCGATGATCGGTGCCAAATACCCTTGCCCGGAGGGGATGTGCTCGAACATGATCCGGTCCCTGAGCTTTTGGCTTTCGGACAGGAGGTTGTTCACGGAAAAGGTGCTGAGTAGCCAGTTTCGGAGGGCACCTTTCTTCAGGTCCTCGGAGTCTTCAATGTAGTATTCGTGGGTGGATTTATCGCATTCGATGTTGATGTCGAACATGGACTCGATGGCCTTGCGGTGGTGGTGGAAGGTGCGCAAGGGAAGGTCTTCCCCGTCGGACAGGCTGCTGGTGCGCCAGCGGGCGGCGATGTCCTGGAAGGAGATGCGGCCGGTGCGGGAGATGGTGTCGGTGAGCCAGATGTAGCGGAGGATGAGCGGGGTGGGCATGGCAAATTATGCAAAATCAAATACCATATTTTTTCTTAATTGCATCAATTTCATTCGTTATTTTTTTTCTTTTATCCGAAGGTACTCGATTTAAATGTCGTGAGAAGTAAACCATTTTACCTACTAAATTTGTTTCAGTTATTTCGGGCGAAACTCGTAGATGTGAATCCTGCAAACCAGTAATCCTCATCAACTTGCCCTCATTTAACTCAATATCGTTAACCTCTTCAAATGTGTAACCCATCCATACATATTTAGGATTTACACCCCAGTAAGCCCACGCACCCTTATTCAAAACAAGTATTAGCTCGGGGTTAGAATCTTCAATAATCCTTTGACTTAATTTAAGTTGCTCTGCCATGAAAGACAACCCAGCTTCACCTTCATTACTTATTAGTTTTTGTATGGCTGCTTGTACCGTATATTTAAAGAAGAATAAATCCAAATAGGTAGATTCTCCACGATCGGAAATAGTTTTTCTTATAGTAGTGAAATAAGGATGAACTGCTGTAGGTAAAGTGTATGTAATGACTTCATCATTTCCTTGTTTATAGGATGGATTAAAGCCAACTACCAAGATCTTTCCTGTGTGCTCTGGCTCAGCAAAGCAAAATTTCCGCTTAAGCACTGAATTCAACTCTTCACTTTTAAATAGTTTCAATTGTAAATAGTGCTCCCAGATTTTGCTTAGAGCAACCTTCAAATCTTCGTTTTTCATAGTTAAATTTTTTAAAATTTGTATCGATTCAATCTTTACGCTACATGCAATATCATTAGCATTAATATTTTATCGTCCACGAAATGCAATTCAAGGCCCCACCCCTTTTCACAACCTTTTCCAATTCAATCTGAATAATACTACTTTTTTGTGAATACTCGGGAAAATATTCTTTCAGTTGCTGTAAAGCCAATTCATCTTCTTCGATATTCAATTTTGGAATAAGAATTATGTCCTTTGTCTGAAGATAATTCAAATAGCACCAGTTTCTTCCATTCTGTTTCTTCAAATCATATTTTAGAAATTCAAACTTCAATTGACTTCGTTGAAGAGTCTCCATTAATCCAGGTAAATATCTGAAATGCGAATTTATAAGAACTGTCTCATTATCAATAAAACGAATCATACCATCCGCATGTCCATAATGATCATCCTTATGAGAATCTTTAGGAATAATTACCACTTTATCTACTTCAAACAATTTGTGTAAAGTCTTTATCAAGTCTGTTTTAGAGTAATTGTATCGGTTTTCATCAATGATTTTGTCAGTCAAAATGACGCAGTTATTTGACTTGACAACATTGCCACCATCCAAAATAATATTAGATTTTTTAGCTTTGCGTCCAATTGCATCGAATACAATATCAGGATATGTTTTCAAATTACGAAGACCCTTATCAGACCCTTGTAAGTAATCCGGATCGTATCGAAACTCAACAAATTTGTCATCACTTATTTGAATAGGCATAAAATCTCTTGCCCAAATATCATTTGTGACGGGCAAGAAATCATGCTTGATACCATTGATTGTTAGAATCTTTGAGATTTCAATGCAAGTCATTGAATACCTTGAATCAGTTCTTAAAAGATCCGAGAAGTAAACAAAATCTGTATCCTTGTCCGCAATCATAGAAATTTGTTATTTTCCCTTATTAACGATTTCTCTTTAGCAGGAATATCAAGAGAATCGAGATCTGTTAAATACCGATAATACATATGGTGAAATTCTGGATACGAAACTTTGTTAGGTATATGTCTAAAAGTTTTTAATATCCTCTTTCCATTTTTGGAAACCTCAAGTAAAACTAATTGATTAACATCGGTACATTGAGCAAACGTTTCATATATCTTTTGAACAACTTTCAAAGGACCATTTACGTACAATTCGCCAAATTCAATGCCACGAATTAGAATACCACCATCCTGAATATCTGATCCTTGAAGTGTTATATCCAGTCCTTGATTATGGTATCTCCACTTTCCTGCCGAAAAATTGTGTTCATGAGTATATTTATCCTCATGAACACCCTGAAAGAAATAATAAAACTCAATTTCAGTTATTTCGAAATTTGTGTCATTCACTTTAAGCACACACTCAGTAAGTAGTTTACGTGCAATTCGATCGAATGATCCTTCAATGTCATTATTGTCTATCAAGTAGTCCATCTTATATTTTTAATTTGATACAATTCCCATGAACTCTCCAACCACCATATAACCATCATCCTTATCCAGGACAATAGTCTTGTAATCAGTATTCAACGGTTTAAGTATAATTTGTTCATGCAGCCATTCACCCGTTTCCTGATCGTAAACCTTTTCACTGGTGTATTTCTTTATTGAAAAACATCCACCATTTTCAGAATCAAAATGATCATTATGTTGTACTAAAACAATTTTGTTGGAGCGTGAACCAGCAACATTTGCTTTAAAAACGCATAAACTTCCGTCCGAAATAAGCGGCTCCATTGATTTGCCAACAGCTTTCACAATAAACATACCACGTGAAAGTTTTCCCAAACCCTCCACCTTAACCCAGCCTAACTCCTCAACAACTTGAAATTCCCCAAAGGCTCCACAAGCAGCTTTAAGGGAATAATAAGGCAGGAAATCTATGAATTTGGCATCTTCATTTACCTCTTGCTCGATACGAATATCAAATGACTCATCAAGCTTGACTTTTTCCGCATATTTCTCCATTTTCAAAGCATCCGAAACAATGACCTTCTCACTGAAATATTGAGCCAAGTCCTTATCACAAAAGTAAACATAACATCCCTTCATACCCCTAGTCATTAATGTACGATAGGTGTTCTTGATAATTCGATCTGCAACTTTGAAGCCTTCGGTTGGATTGTTCTTAATCAGTGTCTTCAAACCTTTTATCGAATTATCATTTCCAGATCGTTTGCTCACATCGGTTTTAATTTCACCATTTTGATAAGTCAAATCAAGTCCGACAATTACCCCGACATAATCCAGCTCCAAACCTTGGCATGTATGAATGCAACCCGCTTCGTAGATGGAGTTTTCCGCAATAATCCAAGTACTTCCATCCTGCGTCAAGTTCCACTTCATCCGGAAATTGAATTCCGGGATATTGATGTCGTAGGGAGCCTTGCCCTTTTTGGTATTCCAGTCCCAACAATAGCCAGCAACGATTCTGGATTTGTTATTAAGATGATTCTTTACTTCGATAGCTTGGCGCATTTCATTTGGATCAGAGAAAACCCTGAAGTCAAAATCCTCTTGGGAAAGCAATAAATTGGCAGTTTCTCTAATTTGAAGGGATTGGTCAAGCCAAGCCAGATAACCATCGGAACCATTGCATCTGAACTGGGATTCCAAGGATAATTTCTTTACAACGCAACCTTCCGATTTCGCCCATTTCTCAATTTGGGAACTCTCTCCAATATCGTTGATGTGAATGCGTTGGTCGTTATCAATAAAAAAGATAGCGCATTTGGAGGCTTTCAAAATTTCCAAAACCTGATTTTCACCTAGATTCTGATATAGCCCGCTTTTCATATTCAACCGATGAGCCTCATCCACTATCAGCGCATCGAAAACATTAGGTTGGCACTCGACAAAACTACCGGTTCCACCAAACATGTTGTCAATATTGGAACGCTTCATCGATTTAGTCAGTTTTGCTTGATACACCGCTCTTGGTGCCGCATTCTTGGAAATGTATTTAGTTACCAGTTTCTTTTTGGTCAACTCAACCAACAGATTTACAGCCACAACACTTTTTCCAGTTCCAGGACCTCCTTCCACAATTAAGACTTGCTTCTTTTCAGATTTGGCCTTCAATGCCATGCCCAAAGCCGTTTCATAAACCAACTTTTGATCGTCGATCATGATGAACTCCTCATTTCCCTTAATCATTGATTCCAGTGAATCAACCAATTGCTTTGAAGGTCGGATTCGCCCGTTTTCAATTTTATAAAGGATGCCCTTATCGTCACCGTATTTCACAAACTGTTTGATAAACTCACGAAGTTTGAACAGATCGTTCTTCAAGAATACTGGTGCACGATTTAGGTGTTCGTCATAAAATGGATTTCTAATGACATTATCCAGTGTATAATTGTGTAGGAAAGCACATGGAATCAATGAAATACTCTCATCTTGAACAGTTTGGTTGAAACTTTCAATCAATGCAGCATAAGACCAAGCTTGATACGAGGGATGGGCAACTTCTGTTTCAGAACCATGAAGCCAAGTTTTTACGATAGCATCCTTCGAAGTAATACTGGCATTCTCCCATTGCTTAAGCTCAACAATGATAACTTGCTCTTCCTTCTTTTCGTTCAGTCCGGTTATGATGAAATCGACTCGTTTAGATGTGAGGGGCACCTGAAATTCAATTGAAATGCCAGTAGTATCAGCAATTTCATTATCTTCTACCACATCCTTCATGTAGCGCATGGAATTCTTCCAAGAAGCAATTTCACTTGGTGAAGTATGTCGCCCTAAGTGCATATAAAATGCATCGTGAATTTTTGTTTCTATCTCACTTGAAAGCACATCTTGAATGAAACCATACTTGTTGGACTGATAAACAATCATAACTCGTTGTATTTCTTGGCAGTACCTTTTGCTTTATCAACGGGATATTTTTCACCGTTTCGTTTGATCTTTTCTTGAACTATTTCGAAGATGTCGAGGTTGTGTTTTTCAGCGAGAAGGAATGCGTAGGCGAGAACATCGGCGAGTTCTTCTTTGAGTTTGTCTTTATTGACATCCTCAGACTCAGAGTCCTTTTTCCATAGGAAAAGCTCGTTGAGTTCAGCAGCTTCAAGAAGCAATGCAAGAGCTAGGTTTTTGGAGTCGTGAAATTGTTCCCAATCACGGTCGTTGCGGAAGGATATAAGTTGGTCGAGGGTTTCTTTGTAGGAGTTCATGGCAATTTACGATTTGAGAATGAGAAGAAAAACAAATTTAATAATATATCTGTTTAAAAATAAATATTATATCATTCTCATGTTTAATAAAGAATACTGGATAGATAAAACAAACGGGTGGAGTTGCTAACTTAGCCCGCACAGAGAGTTAAGTATCTTGGTAATAGAGCAAATGCCTTATCCATTGCCATAACCGATTTGCCCCTACTTGGTGCTGAGCAATTAAGCAATTTAGTACCTGGAGATATAAAATTCTATTCAGGGCTAGCCCCAACCATTCGAACCAAAATTGAACAGGCCGGACTTTACTTTTTTATGCTCAGTCATTTTATTGCCGACTCGTGTATGCCCATGCACTGCGACGCCAGAAAACTGAATGGCTTTGATAGTGGTCTTCACCATGAATGGGAACTACATTGGTCAAAACAATTACCCAAACTCTTTGAGAAAAAAACAATACTGAAATCAACAAACATACCTTGCCACTCCCTCGGCATACTTATCAATATCTGCAAACGGAACGATTCTTTTACTGGTAGATGTTTCGTTAAGGAAGTCTATTGCTTGTAAATAATCTTTTGGAAGTGAAATAACTAGAACTAATTGAATACTTTTGTATTACAAGAAAATAAGAATATTATATGTCAAGAATAATATGGGATAAGGAAACCGGTGGTATACAACTTTGTTCATATATAACAAAGGATTCGCTAGGAGTATCTCCGCGTCCGATCTTTTATGAAGAGCTTAATTTATTAAAGTTAAATGAATTGGGATGGAAATATCCCAAATGTAAAGAACCTCTATTGTGGGCATGTAATAAACAATACTTTTATCGTGGTGATTTAGTTTTTGAGGTAAAAGGTGCCAATATTTACGATGAACCGACGGTTATATTACAGTCAAATGCACAAAAGCTCAAACTTAAGCCAGTTGATGTAGAGGCTATGCTCGTAAATTGCAAAGATGTAATGTTTTTGATAGAGAGTGAGGCAATTGAATTCCTTAGAGATACCTATATCCAATATTCTTCTGCTCGTAGAAACGTTGAGAACGTTGCTGCAAACCAATTGGATTTTGAAGCCTTGGCTGCAAAGCAATCAAAACATACTAAAAGGCAAATGGCAATCATTAAAGAAGATTGCGATAGTTTTGATATTATGCCTCTTGAAGATGCAAAAACACAAGGGAAACGTGTTTATCAAACTACGCGGATAGACAAATTTGTGGCTTCATTCTCAGGAGGTAAAGACAGTCAAGTAATTCTTGATTTATGCACTCGAGCGATACCTCCTTCAGCATTCGAGGTAATTTTTTCAGATACAGGCTATGAGTTGCCTACATCACTTACCTTTTATGAGGATGTAAAAGCGTATTACAAAAGACGCTATCCCGAATTAAAATTCTCTACTGCACAAAACCATGAAACTGTATTGAATTATTGGGATAAGATAGGAACACCGTCAGATACACACCGCTGGTGCTGTTCCGTAATGAAAACAGCTCCATTATACAGAAAATTAAAAATTGATGGTACCAACCAACAAGCGCGTGTTCTTACATTTGATGGTGTGCGAGCAGAAGAAAGTACACGCCGGAGTGGTTATGAACGCATTGGTAAAGGGGTTAAACACGATTCTGTAATCAACGCAAGTCCTATTTTAAATTGGAATACCACAGAGATTTTCCTTTACCTTCTTAAATACAATTTTCCTATAAATCAATCATATAGACAAGGAATGACTCGTGTTGGCTGCCTTATCTGCCCATTCTCATCAGAATGGAATGATATGATTTCAAATAAATGTTATAAGACAAATTTACAACCATTTCTATCACGGATTGAATCAATAACTAAAAAATCAGGGATTCAGGATGTTGATGATTATATTAAAAATGGAAATTGGAAGCGAAGAGCTGGTGGTAGAGGAATGTCATTTCCTTCATTTCTGGAAATTCTATCAGCAAAACCCGATTTAAAAATTAGGTGTATCTCTCCACAAAAAAATCTTTTGACGTGGTTAGCTGCTGTTGGTGAGTATACAATATATTCAACAGAACCAGAATTAGTTGGCGAAATTAATTTTAAGAAGAACATTTTTAAATTCAGAATTACAACTAATAATAAAGAACAAATTGTAATTTTTGAAAACACTTCAAATTTTCCAATGTTTCAAGGGCTGTTAAAAAGGGCTTTCTACAAGGCTACATATTGTCTTAATTGTGAATCATGTGAAGTGGAATGTCCAACAGGAGCTCTGTCAATATTGCCAGAAGCGAACATAGACAGAAAGAAATGTACTCATTGCCATAAATGTTTAATATTTCACGACTTTGGATGTATTGTAGCAAATTCATTAAATGTAACAGGTAATAATAATAGTAATAATATGAAACTTATAAGTTATAACAATTTTGGATTAAAGGAAGAATGGTTAGATGTGTTTTTGTCGTCGGTTGATACATACTTTACGGATAACTCTCATGGGCTTAATCTTAAAGAACAGTTACCAAATTTCGTAAAATGGTTAGTCCAAGCAGAGATTTTAGTTGATTCTAAAACGAAGAAAGTAACTCCCTTTGGACATCTGTTGTCTCAAATTTATAGAGATATGCCTGATCTTGCGTGGGAAGTGATATGGATTAATCTCACATATAATGCACCAATCGCAAAATGGTACAAAGAGAATGTAGATTGGAATTTTAGTTTTTGTCAGGCTGATATCCAAGAGCTTGTAAAGAATGACTATCCGTCGGATAGCCAGACTACAATAAAAAATATTGTATACGCACTTTTCAGAACTCTCAAAGAAAGCCCTATTGGTAATATGGGACTGTTACTTGAAAAAGACAAATTGCTATACCAAAAGATTCCCTATGAATACTTGTCAAGAGAAGCCGTTGCTTATTCACTGTATAAATATTCAGAGAAGAAAGGTATAAAATCATTCCGGATTGCAGATATTTATTCTCCTGATAATAAACAAGGTGCATATAAAGAATTTGGCATACTTAAAAGTGAGTTTGAAAAACATTTACGTTCTTTGAATAGTGATGTTAACCGTATTCTTATTGCAGAATTAAATATGGGTCTCGACCATATAACTTTACGTGATGATCTAACTTCTTTGGTAGCATTGTCTATATTGACAAATCAAAGCTAACTATGAATTCATACTCTCTAAAATTACAATATTATCGCACAGCTTTAATTCGGACGAAAAGAGGTAATGGTAGAGGTAAAACTATAAATGCTAAACCCATTTTGCTTATAGCAATTTTCGACCAAATAGAAAAAGGGGTATTAATAAATAATAAAATATTTTTTGATGGTTGTCTAAAAGAATGCTATGAGAAACACTATTCTAAATTTGAACCAGATATGAATATAACCCCATTGTATAAACCTTTTTTTCACCTTCAATCTGATGGCTTTTGGCATATTCTATGGGAAAATGAATCACAAATCAAATTTCCCTCTGCAAAATATCTTAGAGAAAACATAAAATACGCAACGTTAGATAATGCTTTGTGGGATTTGTTACAAGATGCAGAATCTCGGATTACTTTAAGAGAAGCAATAATAAATCATTTCTTACTAAGAATATAATAATCAAATCATAAATTATGGTTACTAAATATTCGGATATAATTAGCCTCAGAGAGCAAAAGGCTGCCTACAATATTGAAAATGAGCAGCTCGGCGATTGGAAAAGTTTTATTGCTAATGAACAGTTTAACAATATACTGCGAAAAGTTATTGCTTCGGTTCGTAATAATGATGCAGATATGCACAAATCATTTTGGATATCGGGCACTTATGGGACGGGGAAAAGCCATGCAGGTGCAGTTATCAAACACATACTATGTGATCCAATAGAATCTATTGCTGATTATGTAAACGAAGAATACGTAGCTTCAAAATATGAGATGCTACGTAACGACTTATTAAATCTTCGCAAACAGAAACGTTTATTCCCTGTGATGCTTTATGCACAATCCTCAATAGTCCATAAAGAAGATTTGTCGTTACAAATACAACGGAAAATTACACAAGCATTAAAGATTGCTGATATAGACTTAGCTGTAAAAACGGATTTTGACAATTACATTAATCACATTGAGGCCGACCCTCATTTTTGGGATATGTTGATAGAAAGAAATGCTCAATTAAAATCTGTTGCCCCCACTCACCAGAAACTTATTTCAGAATTGAAAAATGGTGATATGTCCACACTATATAAATTACGAAACGCTTTGCGTGAAGGAAAATTCCACATTCGAATTGACAATGCAAGTTTGCCTCAGTGGTTTTTTGAAGTCCAAAATGAACTTTCCGCCAAAACAGAATATGATGGTCTGTTAATAATTTGGGATGAATTTACTGATGTCATGAAGTCTGATATGGGATTAAGTCTTTTGGTCGCACTGCAAGAGATTGATGAAATGGTAATGAATTCTGATAATAATTCTTATTTTCTTTATATTTCACACCCTTCCGCACTCAATTCACTAAATGAAGATGAACGTGAAAAAACTAAAGGTCGTTACCACTACATGGGTTATAATATGGAGCCGGTATCGGCTTTCAAGATTATGTCGCGTAAGTTTAAAGTGAGTGATGATAATAAATTACACTACCAAAACTTGAATGAGATTTTTTACAATGGACGTCGAGAACTTTTAAATATCTACTCTAAAACTTCGACAAATCCAGAAGAAACGAGTGCTGACATAAGAAATCTTTTTCCGCTCCACCCCTCAACAGCGAATTTAGCAACTTACTATGCTCGTGAAGCAGGTTCTTCTTCTCGAAGTGTTTTCCAGTTTATAGGAGAAAACGAAGATATTCGCCAATTCCTTGACAATGAAGAACACTTTGCAAATACTGACACTATTACAGCCGATTACTTATGGGACTATGTTTTGGACGAGTTTAATGCAAATGTTTCAAAATTTGGTGCGGTAACCGAACGTTTCAATTCTCGTAGATTACAAGTAGAAGGTAAAGGATCAGATTACTTCGCCGTGTTTAAGAGTATATTGTTGCTTAATGCACTCAACAATATTGCAAATAATGAAACTGTAACTCCTTCTGAAAAAAATATAACTAACCTATTCGTTGGCACCTCAATAGAAACAAATCTTAACATTATTCTCAATTACTTTGACGAAAACAGCATAATACAACGCCAACCTGGAGGGTTGTTTTCTATACAATTTTCAGCCTTACCTACAAAAGAAATTGAGGATATTAAGCAGAATCTGAAGTCTACACAATTTAAATTTACAAATCAGGTTGTAAACTTTGGAGATACTGCAAAGTATGAAATAGTGAGATTTCTTGCAAATGTGGCTCGTGCAAACCAGTTTATTTTCTATTCGGCAGATTCGAATGAATATACATTGCTTAATAAAATAGAAAACGGCTATAAACAAGCCAAATCTTACGAAGTTTTTACTGCACTTCTTTTTGCTCGCAATACGACAGAATTGAATGTATTGAAAGAAATTGCAACAAAGGCTTCAATAGAGGAACGTTTCAATAATGTTACATTTGTAGTGTTTGAAAGTTTTTTTGGAGATAAGAATTATGAACGTTTTATTGAGTATCAGGCAAATGCCACTTGTGCGCAAAGCCACGGTTTTGCAGATCAGCAAAAAGCACACACAAAATGTGCTGTTGAAATGATAAGGGACTGGATGAATGAAATTCGAAGAAATAACTTCACTTATTACCTTAGAGGACAACAAGACGTAAACGCTACAACTAAAATCGCAAGTACTATTAATGCATGTGTATCGCCCACAATCTTTTCTCACGGACCAGAATCATTAGATATAATTCAAGCAAGATATTCAAAGACTTATTGGGCAAAAGTATCAGCAAGGCTAGTGGTTGATACCATATTGTCTTATAATTTAAAAACCGATGTTCTTAATAAATGTGGTGGTCCAGCACAACACGTGTCTTTTTTATTGCAAGATAGCGTTGATGAAAATCTGGAATGGAAAGTTGATATTGATAAACAAAACCCACTTTATTTAGTTTCAGAGTTCATTGACAAGAAATTTAAGTATACAGACAAAAACCAGCAATTTAATCTTGGTGACAAGCTCAATGACTTGACAAGTCCCCCATTTGGTTTGTATCAATCGTATGCAGGAATGGGTATGGTTGCTTTTGCTATGCGCAAGTACATAAAACAGATTTTCGACCTTAATGGAAAACCTCGTGAAGCACAACACCTTGCAGATGATATTGTAGAAATGTTTAAATCGTGGGAAAACGATAAGTTAAGCTCAAAGCTGAATTTCCGTTTTGAAACTAAAGAATCCCGTAGCTTATGTGAAAACTTTATAAATCTATTTAAGCTCAATACTTTAAAAGGATATAGCGATATTAGTAGCTTAACTGATGCACGTTGGGCAATTACACATGAGTTTTCAAAACAAACGGGTTATCCATTATGGGTATTAAAATATGTAAGCCAAATAGCAGGTGCTATTATAGTTTCAGAAGGTTTGAAATCTCTCATTGAAAATATTCTTAAAATATGTGGTGAAGCTGATATTCGTAACCCAGTACTTATAAATGAAACTCTAAATGGTATTGAAAGATATCATTTTGAATTTGGGAATTTACTTAACAAAACAGAGGAATTTGAAAATGGTTTTATTTCATTTCTAAAGGCGGTAGAAATAGTAAATCTCCTAGATGAAGAAATCGAAAATGCAAAAGAATACATTGTTGGTCATTTACAAGGAGAGGTCGGACTATGGACAGAAAATGAAGTTAAAGAATGTTTGACTCATTGGAGAATTGAATACAATCGTTTAATTGGTCCTGAAGTTGAACCAATAGTTGCAGAACCAGACGTAGTGAAGGAACCAACTGAGCAAGAAGAATTACAACGAAGAAAGAACTTTACACTAAAACGAACTTCAGCATTAGATAAAGTAAAACAAATTTCTAATGTAAGCGAGGCAAAGAAATTACTTGAAATGATTTGTGAGAATAGCAACGAAACAATTATTGATATAATTAATAATTACGATGTATAAGGAATTTTCGCAATTAAAAGAACTATTTGATTGGGTGAGGTTCGATAAAAATACTATCGGCCCCAATGCAGATTTAGCGAATCGATATCCAATTCGTTTTATTTTGTTTGACAATTTCCGTGATTCATTTGAGTTTGTTTCATATATGCAAACCCAGTTTGGCTGTATTGTTGAGAGTGTAAGTAATTGGATGGATGACGATTATAATGATACAATCATTACACACAGTAAAATAGCCACAAAAATCACAGAACACATTCGAATGTTTCCAATGCACGACAGTGTAATTGCCCCATTCTCTGAACTAGCTCGTTTTTACGATAATAAAAGTAATTTTGAATTCGATGCTTTAGTGTCAACTATTAAAGCAATAGAAGCAACTTCTGAAGCCTGGAAAAATCAACAGCGCATATATATTCCAATAATTGGTTTGGAAGGGAAAATGTCTATATTTAATAACAATTCTCAAATTTTTATTTGGTATTATAAAAATATTGACAAACAATTCAATTATAATCTTGTTCTTACAAATGGCACAACTTACAATATTAAAGGGCTAGAAGAAAGATTTACTGTCATTTGCAACATGCAGGAATGGTTAAACATATGGCGTGATAAGAATGTCAAGAAAGAAATACTGTCTACTTCCAGTTCTTTATACGCAAATGCATTATTCGCTCAACCAGACAATGCATTTAGTTTTTCTGTTTGCCATAATATTTATGACTTTCTGATTAAAGGATTGGGCTTGGATCTTAAGACAATCGAATACAAAGAGAAGGATGAGAATTATTGGCTTCGCCTTGCTAAAGAAATTGATATTGCCAATTTCTCTTTTGATAAGTTTTTTAATAAATACTTCCATATTGATGACTTGGCAGATTTCAATGTGTTTCTTAAAACTTGGTTCGATTGTAAAGATGATTTTGAAAAGTGGTTATTGACAAACTATTATGTTGAAAAATTCTGTCAAAAAGGATATCTATGCAAAGCAATTAAAGAATCTTGTAGTTACGCTAATTATGATTTCTTTGCTGCAATAGCATTGACAATATTTGATCTTGAAGACAGCGAAGAATACTTGGACGAACGGTATATTTGTTTACAACAAGCATATCAAAGACAAATAAAACTTACAAATGAAATTCAAGAAGTTTTAATTACTAAATTACAGAATCTTTCTATTCAGAACGGTTGTGTTACAGCAATACGTTATTTCTCTCCTCTCACTAATGCAGAGAAATCATTGGCAATATGCTGGTTAGGTGAAGGAAAAATCACAAAAGAAGACATTAAATCGTTCTTTCCTGAATTATATAATTATCTTGGTAAATCTTTCGGGGCAAATGTGCCTTCTCAAAACTGGGTATTTGATTATATTGACGAATACAAACAATGCAAAATATCGAATAGATATTCTGAGTGTTTAGAAGGTATTATCAACAAGCAGAACAAGTCGTCGCTTACATTCAATCATTGGTATCAGGATTTCAAGACTACTAAAACAATATTAAGTAATAGGTCAGATATAGAAGTCTATTATTGGATTGATGGTCTTGGCATTGATTGGATTCCATATATAAGTGAGCAACTGAACAAGGTTGAAAATATTTATTTGAACGAAGTCAATATTGCACGTGCATTTTGCCCAACAACAACATTTACAAATAAATCAGCGCTGCTTGATCTTTCTTTAAACAATCTTCAAAAAATTGGTGATTTAGATAGTCACACCCACAAACAAGGCAATAAATACCCCAACTACATTGTTGAAGAGATAAGCATTATTAATTCTGCAATTGAAAAAATATTGAACGAATATGCAGGTAAGAAAATAGCTATTGTTTCAGATCACGGATTAACCGCTTTATCACAAATGAGAGAAGGCTTAAATTTGGCTGGAGTAGAATCTGATCATTATGGGCGCTTTGCGGTAAGAACAACTGGCAAAGCAGTATCAGACAACAATTATATTTTATTAGATGATAATAAAACCATGTGTGCATTACGCCACGAATCACTTTGTGCAAAAATTCCTGTTGGTCAAGGAGCACACGGAGGTTGTACTCCTGAAGAGATATTAGTACCAATTTTTATTATTTCGTCGCAACAAAATGCTAATAATTGGGTAGCTAAATTGCTTACCAAAGAAATAACAGGAACAAATCCTGTTGTAAAATACAGCATTAAGGGTCTTACATATAAAAATTTACCTTATGTTATTTATAATAATAAACGATATGAACTTCTTCTTCAAGAAAATAATACTTATTATAGCGACCGAATAACACTCATTGAAGGAGTAAATAATATAAAGTTATGCATTGACTCTTTTACGTTATCTTCTCAAATAAAAATAAATCTCGGTGCAGAAGAAGATGATTTGTTTGACCTTTAAAAAATCATTTATGAATTCAACAATTAACGAAAAAATCAGGACCCATTTTGCCTCAATGGCCATTTATAAAGATCCCACTTCAACTAACAGTTTGTTTGTAGGAAGGAACTTGCCGTCATTTGTAAAAGATTTTATCTTAAAGAAATATATAAATGATGCAGGTCGAGTAGATAGAGGTGCTTTAACTTCATTTCTTGATACTGTTATACCCCAAGTATCTATAAAAGATAAACTTGAACAAGGTGAGCAACTGACATTACTAACTCGTTTTATTATTTACATTGACCTTGTTAAGGGTGTGCGCCGTTTTTCTATACCAGATATGGGTATTAAAATGAATGAAGGTCAAATACCAGAATATGTTTATTCTCAACATAAAGGAGCTTTAGTAGATGGAGAAATATGGGGCATAATTAAGTTATGTCTTCTCCCTGATGAAGACGGTAAAAAAAATCACGTAGAAATGGTTGAATATAAACCATTCAAACCCTATCGTTCAGTAGATGTAAACTATCTTAAAGAGGCTAGGAAAGCATTTTCAATAGAGGAATGGTTAGATGTTCTTTTATCGGCTATGGAATATGATGCAGATGGTTTTGAAAGCATCTCACAAAAGTTGGAATTTCTAACTCGCTTGCTAATCTTTATTGAGCCACGATTAAATGTAATAGAACTTGCACCAAAAGGTACTGGAAAATCATACGTTTTTGGTAATTTATCGAAATATGGTTGGTTAGTTAGTGGCGGAAAGGTTAGTCGTGCAAAACTATTTTTTGATAAACAAAAACAGCAAAATGGCATATTTAAAAACCATGACTTTACAGCATTTGATGAAATTCAAACAATAGTATTTCAAGAACCGTCAGAGATTCAAGCTGCTCTTAAATCATATCTGGAAAGTGGAAAAACAACTATTGACAATAATGAATTTTCTTCAGAATGCGGTCTAATATTAATGGGTAATATTCCTTTAAATGAATACCGACGTCCCTTATCAAATAAGTACTTTGACTCACTACCAGATAATTTTAGAGAGTCAGCATTGTTGGATAGATTTCATTGCTTTATTGAAGGATGGCATTTACCTCGTATCAATAAAAGTATGATCTTTAAGGGGTGGACAATAAATGTTGAATATTTTTCGGAAATTCTTCACTCACTAAGAACCCAAAATCAATATAGTCTTTTATTTGATGAGCTTGTTACATTTGAACCTAATGCAGATATGAGAGATTTTAATGCAGTGAAACGTATTTCTACTGCTTATATGAAGCTACTTTTTCCGCATTGGACACAACTAGAAGATGTTAATATAATTGATTTTGATAACTATTGTTTACAACCAAGTATTCGTCGTCGAGGTATAATTAAAGAACAATGTCATAATATAGATCCTGAATTTAAAACGAGAATGCCAATAATAGGATTAAAAGGTACCGCTAAAAAATCCGTTTAGTAACTCTTTTGGAACTACTTGCATGTACGCGCTTCCAATGAAAGCAAATAAAAAAAAATTCTGTTTCTCACGGCTATCCAAAAACTTTACTGATGCTTGTATGTATGTTAATCTTTAAGCCATAAGTGATGAAAGGGCGTGTCTGCGCTTATTTAAGCTTCGCTCGACACCTTTAAAAATGGGCCACAAACGGCCGTAGCATACCCAAAGCCTTTTAAGTTAGCCATTTCGTTTAAATTTTAATTGGTTTAATCTCACTAAGATTATTTATATTTCCATATTGGTCGAAAGAATTATAAACTTTTATCTTGATCGCTTTTGCTTTTTTATCCCACCTTAATTCGTATTTAACACCAACAAATGACAAAACTGATTTTGATAAATCTTCTTTACCTGAATATTTTTTCTCAATTTCTTCCTTTATATTTGGATATTCATTTAAATCAAGGATATTTCCATATATTTTATATTCTTGGTCAATAAGTTCTAAATTGTATTTTTTTATTGTTTCTTCGGTTAAATCATGTTTTGTAAGAGATGGTAAATCTGTTTTCTCCATAATAAATAGAGAATTATTTACGATGTCTGCTTGTGAATATCCGATTTCAACAATTTGAATATTGTCGTAATAAAAAACATCTTCTTTTTCTGTTAGTTTTTGAGGAGTATTAAATGATTTTATGTGGTTGAAATTTACCCCAATACTAATAATAATATATTTTTCTTTTTCAGTTCCAGAAATGTTTAATTTATCAATAGCTTTAAAAATATCATCATAATAAACAGAATATTTAATTGAAGATATTGTAGCAAATGATACCGTTAAATAATAAAGCATTTCAATTATTATTCCCTGTGCAGTTATGCTAGAACTACCACTATAACTTATATCTTGATTTTCTGCAAAAGCGCCTTTAGTCAAAATGTCGTGTCTTGACAGACCTATAAAACTTGGACCTACCAAATTAACCTCTTTGACGTAATTAGAGTTCGTAACTTGAGTTATTTTCTGAAAAGTACTTTTAATCTTTTTGACTGAATTCTTTTTGAATTCATCAATTTTATTACTTGACAACTTTTGTATTCGCTGTATTTCTTGATACTTTTCTTCTATGCTTTTTATATACTCATTTAGCATTTTTATTGGTTCTACTTGCTTTTTTTCTTCTAATATCTCAGTTTTAAATAAATAAGCGATATTAATTTTCTGCAAAATATCCTTCTCAAGATAGAACTTAATATTATCTCTCAGTATTTCGATACTTTCTTTCCAATGTGAAAGCTCTAATAATGTTTCAGGTAATTGAGGAAGTGTTATTTCAAAATAATTTGAAGAAAAATTGTTTCCTATTTCGTACTGTCTCAAAAAAAGTATTGAGAAATACCTTCTAATCCACATTAAAATAATTTCATTTGTTTCAACTCCAGCAGTGTCTGGAAAGCTATATCTTGATTCGTAATAAATAGGTTCGGTAAAATAGCTTTTGATAGAAATATATTCGTGTATTAATTCTATAGAGGTGTTAGGAACCAAATAGTATTTGGCAGGGATTGACTGAGTAAAAGACATACTTTTACTTAAAAGATTGAAATTTTCTGTGTAAAGAATTAATGCACCTAAAACATAATGAAATTCTTTGTACCTTTTAATTTCTAAATTCCGATTGTCAATTTCTACTTGATTAGTAATTTCAAATTTATCATTATATTCAGCATATATAGGCTTTAGAAATAAAGCAATATGTTGGTGAGCCTTTCTCCAATAAGCATATACTAAATCTGTACTGTTATGGAATAATGCTTGTCTCATTGAGCGCCACAACCAACTATATGTTTTTTCACTTATTATCGTGTTTTGGTAATCAACAATTAAGAAGTCAAGCATAATTGCCTCATTAAATAGAGACGATACTTTCTTTTCTCTAGCATTAATTCGTTCGTTTGCCTGATAAATTAATTCGTAGTATTCTGACGGGAATTCTATTGGTTTGTTTTCTTTTCCCTCTTTATATGAACTAAAACTATTCGCAAAAAAATCAAGAATATCTCTTCCTAAATCTTCTTTAGATTTTTCAATTGAAAAATAAAACAATTCAGAAATAGCTTCAAAGTATTGTTTTTTTTGTTTTGTTTTCTCATAGTTGCTTTTAATATAATTGATTAGATGATATGAGTCATTAAATTTATCTAAGAGGTTCATATAAAGAAAAAGCATTATAACAAGTGAAATCGTTGAAATTAGCAAGAATAGCCACGCTGAATTTTCAATTATACAATTAATGATTTCATTGTTAAACTCGAACCTTGGTATTTGAAGTAGCCAAAGTAAAACTGCTATAAGTGAGGTAATAAGAATACTATTAAAAGATTTGGAGATGTAACTTTCATTGAAGATATCTCTAATTTTTTTAGATGTGTATTTACTTTCAATTTTATATTTGCTTTCTGAGAGTAGCGGAGTTGCAATAGCAAGTATAGATATAATCAGAGGAATACATATTACAGATACTAAGTCTGAATATGAGACATTTGTGATATTTTCTAGAATTCTTTCCATATAAGATATGTTTTTTTATAGTTACCGCTAACTGTGGGCATATGAGTAGTGGCGGGTTTCAAAGCGAGTCATTGTCAACCGAGGCAGAAACTAGATTAGAAGTACTGTGCTTGTCAACCTACAAGCACCGCCATTACTTATATGCCGTGTTAGGCACAGTATTTCTCTTTTTACAAGTCTGCAATAGCTGTCTGTATTTGGTTAATTTCGTTAGCACTTAGTTGATTGTTTACTTGTTGTGAAAATACGAGTCCAGTTGCTTGAGCAAATCTTGAAACAACCATGTTTGTATAAGTCCCGTTAATTGTTCTGCGTGAAGAATAGCTCAATATACAAGCTGCTTTTGCTCTTGTAATGGCTACATAAAAAAGTCTTGCATTTTCTAAAAGTAGTCCAGGAGATTGTTGTGTCCGTTGCGTTGGAAAAACACCTTCTTCAAGTCCGTGAATAAATACAATTTTGGAATCAAGTCCCTTTGAAGAATGAAAAGAAATGATTTTAATTTTGTCTAGGGGATTTGGTTCAGGAGGGTTATGTCCTTGTGGATTTTGTCTTTGAAGAACATTACTAATAATACTTGATTTTGAAACTTCGGAATCTGTTTCAATGTATTCTTTAAGCTCTGGGAGAGTCATTGACATAGGTAAATTTTGAATTTGATTTCGCCAATCAGCTACTTCTACTTGAGTAAAATTGTTTAAAATGATTTGGTCAATATCTCCCGCTCTTTGGTTTAAATCGTCATTAACATTCCAAGTATTCACAATGTTTATATTACCAAGGGCTCGAACAATTGCTTTTGTTTCTCTGTTTGTGAAAACTTGATTTGGAAGTGGTTGATAGAAAAGGTTTCTGTAATTCAAGTTGTTCGCAATTGTCTTATTAGTAATAGAAATCGTTGTCGCTTGCCCAATGCCCCTTGGGGTTCCTAATAGCACTCTATGAGCAACATAATCGTTTGTATCAGTTAAAATTCGTAATAAACTTATCAGAAATCTTCCTTGGTTTAAATCTTTAAAATCATCTCTTTGATTGGCATCAAATGGTATATTTCTAACTCCTAAAGCCTGAGTTATTGGGTCTAGCAACTTTTTTTTATTTCCTAAAAGAATCATAATGTCATTCGGAGAAATCCCGCTATTAATAAGTGCTGCGCAACTATTTGCAATGTATTCTACTTCTTGGTTCGCTGTGTTAAATCTAATACCTATGATAAATCCATTGTTTATTGGATCAGAGGCAGAATAAACCGAAGTCAAATTCTTATGTATTCTATTGGGGTCGGGATAGGTATTCAACACATTTGTACCTGCTCCCAAAACATTTACTGTGCAACGAAAACAGTCATTTAATACATGATTGCTTGCAAAAGGATAATTTATTACAAAGTTTTGAATTCCTTGAGGGAAAGCAAATCGAAATGAATATATACTTTGGTTGTCATCACCTGATACAAATACATTAACTCCCCGTTGGATTAGTATATCAATGAATTGAAAATCACAAGGATTTAGATCTTGTACTTCATCAATAATAATATGCTCAACTCCAAGTTCAACAACAGGGTCAATATGTCCGCCATTTATTGCTTCAACACAAGTCCGTATAACTTCTCCCGGTAAAACACAAGAATATGTTTGTGTCCTTGTCGCATAGTGTCCATTAAAAGAATTTCTTTCTTGTTGTGTAACAGGATTGTTGAGAGGTGGTAAGTTGGCAGGATTCCATATCCCAGTGCTCCAAAATGCTTCATGGTCTCTTCGTATTTCACTCGCTCTTGTTGGTGTTATTCCTATTGAATTGCTGAACTCAACGTCAAATAAGTTGTCCAACTCCCAATCATCTAGGATTACTGGGTCTGTCGGATATTGAGCTAAGTTTCCAGTTCTGCGTAAGAGATAAAGAGCTAATGAGTGTAAAGTTGATACCCTTACTCTATGAATATCAGCTATTCCAACACTTTGTCCTTTGGATTGAATTCTACGTCTTAAATCATTTGCTGCTGCTCTAGTAAATGAAACAGCGATAATGTTGTTAGGGGAAATATTTTGGTTTTGAATTAACCATGAAACTCGACCTTCAATTACAAAGGATTTACCTGTCCCAGGTCCCGCAACAAGTCTAACCGCTTGTGTCAAATCTTGTGCAGCCGCATCCTGAACTATTTTTGCTTGATTTATTTGTTGTTGTGTTATTGCCATGTAGTTGTCTTTTTAATAATCTGACTAACGGGTAGCTAGGGCGCGGGCGTAACGAAGGCGTATTACGCCTGAGTGGCAGCCTGTGGCTTAGCTGATGTTAGCCCTCGTTTTTTTATTTGTATCGGTTATGTTTTATTCTTCAGAATTTTATAGCTTATGAAATTTGCTGCTTATAATATGTTTAATTTATTATTTATATCTATTTGTTTTAAAATATCCCTTTTCATTTTACCTCTTTCGAATTTTAAAATATCTTTTCTTTCTTTTGGCATTCCACCATTAATATTAAAAATTGCATCAATAAATACATTTTCCGTAGTTGAACCCAAGTAAAAATTATAGTTTAAATAATATTTTACAAGATTTTCTACTTGCTCTAAATATGGTTGATATCTATCAACCAATTTCAAGTCATTTAATGTGATATCTAAAGGCTTGTGGGGCAATTTATCTATAAAGATTTCATTCACAGAATCACCAAGTAAAGCGACTAAAGACACTCTGAATTTATATAAATCATCGAAACTCTCGTTATACGGATGTACATGCGTTTCAATTGTAAATAGTTTATCACCTTTATCTCGGGAATTGCAATCGTGACAAGTTGGAATTAAATTAAAAAAAGAAAGTGCAAAAAATGGATGTTGTACTTTTGGATAAAAATGATCCAAATCCAGATAAGCTTTAAGTTTTACAGCTTTAGATGAATTACTTCTAAGCTTAATAATGTTAATTCTTTTTTCATTACAATATGGACAAGTTACTGAATCTAAGCCGATTTTCACAAATTGTTCCACGCAAAAAGACGAGCCTCTAAAAGTTTTATAATTAAAGATTGTATCTGATATAAGAGAGCCAAATTTAGTTTGTGAATAATTTCCTGGTGTACCTACAAACAAATCATTAACCTGTAGGATATTAAATATCTCCAATTTTACTGCAGAAAACTGATTAGGTCGAGATATAATTAAATCTTTTAATTTTACTGCATTTGATTTTAGTAAGTAATCAAAAAATGCTTTTTGTCTTTTTGCAGTTGGAACATCATTATTTGCATATTCTATCAGATAGCTTTTTTTAGAAGATTCATTTTTGAATTTCTTACATTTCTCAATAAGTGAATTCTTAAAATAACCCTTACCATTCTTCAGCTTTGGATTTAGATACTCCCAAAGTTCATTGGCTAAAATATCAAGATAACTATCCGAATCAAGTCTATTTAAATGCTCTTGAATCTTAATCATTGTTCAATAGCTTTTTAATTTGAAATTGAATTATTTCATCACCAATTATATTAGCTACTTGTAAAAGAGCATCTTTTTTGGATTTCGAAATATCTTTATTTTCAATAGATTTAATTAGTTCTTTAATCTTATTATATGCAAAATCACTTGTTCTTTTTTTGCCCAAGAAAAAAGGTTCTGAATACAAATCATAAAGATTACCGCCAAAAGTATTATTTTTTAAATCAACACCATTTTTTGAAGAACCTATTATATCCTTATCTAAGATTGTAATATTTTGTTTTGGCAAGTCTGAAAGTAAAAATGGAGAATGCGATGTCAAAATAAGTTGAACTTTACCAGCATAAATTACAGGAAGTACTGAAAGTAGTTTGTCAAAAAATTCTGTTTGCCACATTGGGTGTAAATACAAATCACCTTCATCAATGCACAAAAGTAGATTTGGTTGCCTTGTATAACGTAGTTCTTGATATAAAGACGAAAAAAGATTCAAGTAGGCTTTATGACCTGAACTGATCCCTAACCAATTTATCTCAAAAACGTTACTTTGACCAAACAAAGTAATATATTCATTAATAAAACTTTTTGACACTTTAGAGTCATATTCAAAGGTGAAATATTCTAGACTTCTATTTCTTGCACCTTCGGTATTATATGCAAGATTAAGCTCTGAAAGTAAAAATTTTAAATTCAGAAGAAAATCAATTTGTCTTTTAAATTTTTCAAATTCATTTTCATAATCCCGTATATTATCATGCTCAAAGAATAAAGTAGGTTGTGGTGGGGGCGTATTTAAAAATTCTTTTTTTAAAAAGTATATCATATTCTCAGATATATCTTCTGTTCTTAATTTAAATAAGCTAGGAATAAACTCTTCAAATTCCCTTTTTATATCCCTCAAATCATTACCCCTAAATCTATTATTTCTAAAGTAATTATTATAGGTATCAAAGAAAAATCCAAATCTAAACAAGTGAATAAATTTGTTCTCAGGGCGGATTTCTCTGAGTCTATCTCTAAATATGCTTTTTAATTCTCTTATTGATTCAAAATTCTCACTATACAAATTTCTCTCCATTGATGCATTAAATCGATTTATCCATACTTTACTTGTAAGTTGTACTTTTGTAGGTAAATCGATATTTAATGATGGAAATATTTTTGAGTCTATAAGACGTATTTGTTTTTCAAAATCCGTAAACTTCTCTTTACGCAAGAAAATATTTCTTCTGAATAAATTATTTACCGATATATCAGTAACTTCTTTATCGAATTCATTCTTTCTTTCATCAAATACATTCGAAAAGAATACAACTTTTAACGGATTTATTGACCCATTATATTCTTGAAATTGAATCTTAAGACTTGATTTTGGAGATATACTAACTTGAAATGAATAATAACAAATAAAATGGCCATTTTCCTCAATTACGAAAAGAAAATCACTATTTATTGAGGATTTTGCTCCCTTTAAAACTTTACATACCAATTCAACTGCATTGCTTTTACCAGATCCATTTTTTCCTATAATTCCAATAACATCACTAATACTATTACCAAAAAAATCATTTGGTAATGGATCTGTATTATTTGAGGTTAAATAATGATCTTTTGAGTTAAAGTGGAATTTACAAAAACCTGAAAGATTAAAGCCAAAGTCTTTAAAATTCCTAAAATTATCAACCCAAATATAACAGATTTTCAAACTCATATTTTAATTTTTTAGTTTCAATTAGGCAAAGCTAGTGGAAGTTTCTTTCTCTTTGATTATTCCTCACAATTGCATTGTCCTCATAATTTGCGCTTCTAAAATGAGGGCTAACACCCTTATAATAACAGTTGCATCAATAGTTTTGATTATTAAGCTTTAAAATGACGCTCAATTCGATGTGCAATCACAATTAATTGTTGAGTATTTGAATGTTTTTTTTACTTGATTGAGCGTGCTTTCACGTTTTCAAATATACAAATAAATTATAAATCAATATGAAAAAACGACCACCTTCACAGGCAATCACATTCTATATTCAACCATTAATTACATTGTACCCCAATCCAAACATTCATCCGGGAGTGGTCAGATGTATTGGACTGGGGTACGCTTGGATAGGGAAGGCAATAGCTGAAATTGATCTGTAATTCTGAGTTTATTGTTTTAGATATACTATTATGCAAATATATTATTATTTTCATATATCCATACTGTAATCACAGAAAATCGTATTTTTTTTTACTTCCCATACCCCCCAATCCTCGTCATCGACTCATTATACCCAAACAGCACCGTTCCCGTACTCCCATTCCGATTCTTCGCAATCAACAGCTCCCCCCGGCCCTTGGTCGAATTCCCATGCCGATCTTCCAGCATCCCATAAAACTCCGGCCGATGGATCAACAGCACCACATCCGCATCCTGCTCAATGGCGCCCGAATCCCTCAAATCTGCCAATTCCGGCCGTTTCCCAGGCCTGGTTTCAAGCCCACGGTTCAACTGACTCAACAGCAACACCGGCACCTGCAGGTCTTTTGCCAACCGCTTGGCATCGCTCGAAGCCTGTGAAACCATATCCTGCCGGTTGTAATTCCGATGCTCGGACTTCATTTCAGCCAACTGCAAATAGTCAATGATGATCAAGTCACAAAGCCCACGCTGATGCATCCGCTTGGCAGAAGACTTGATCTGGCTTACACTCCGCTGCGAAGTGTCATCAATGTAAAACGACTGCTGCGAAAGCGAAAGGCAGGCACTATCAATGGCTTCCAGATCGTAGATGTTGCAACTACCAAACCGCCAATGGTCCGGCTGCACATTGGAGCGCCCCACAATCATCCGGTCACCGAGCCGTTCCGCACTCATTTCCATGCTGTAAATCAACGTATGCTTGCCAGCCTCGATGGCAGCTTGAGCAAAATGCAACGCAAGGGCTGTTTTCCCGATGGATGGCCGGGCAGCCAGGACAATCAATTCCCCATTCTGCCAACCACCAAGCAGCTGGTCCAAGGCCGGAAGCGCCGTAGTGACGCCGGTGCATTTTTGTCCCTGGCGGTATCGTTCAATACGGTCCATGCCCGCTTGCTTGGATTGGGCAATAATGGTGGCTGCATCCTTCATGGCATTGAAAACTGGAACAGCATGTTCTATTTCCAAAAGCTTCTGGTGCGCCTCAAGCAAAAGCTCGTCACCGCTCAGCTCCCCAGTCTTGGCTTGTTGTGCCAGCTGGGTTGCAAAAAGAAACAGCCGCCGGTTGATGTAGGCGTTGAAAACGATGGAGGCGTGGGCCTCCAAGTGGATGCTACTTACCAACCTGCCTGAAGTCTCCGCCAGATAGCTTATTCCGCCGGCCTTCTCCACTTCGGGATTGTTTTTGAGGGCATCGGCAACCGTGATCAAGTCTACAGCCTTGCCCTTTTCGGTCATGGACTCGATACAGGCGTAAATTTCGCGGTGTTCGGGCTGGAAGAACATCTCCGGTTTAAGGATGTCCACCACCCGCATCATCGCGTTTTTCTCGATAAGCAGTGCCGCCAATACGAGCTGTTCGGCATCCCTGCAAAGGTTTTCATTCTGGAGCATCAGTATAGGAATTGATCGTTGAACTTCTTGTTTTTGAGATAGGTGAGGGCTTTGACGCAGTAGGTGGTTTTGGACAGGCTGTAGTAATAGCGGGGAATGCGTTCCACGGCCTTGGTCCGCTCTTCAAAAGAGAGTTTGCGCCAGCAACGGTAGGAGGGATCCTTGTCCGTAGCTTGAATCTGAGTTGTTTCGTGATACGCTTCCCAGAATTTTTCGAAATCGTCCGGGTATTGCTTGGTATCGGGCGAGGACTGTCTACCCACGTAGTAATCGTAATGGATTATCCGCAACCGCGTGGTATGTCCCATACTCTCCAGCTCGATGAGACCGCTTTGTTTCAGTTTGAGCAGGTAACGCCTGGTCTTGAACCGGTCCCAGTGGAAAAGTTCGCTCCAGGCATTCTGTGATTGGTAGGATTCGCCCCTTCTGCAAAGGCGCTGGTTTTCGCCAGAGCCCTCCAGCAAATCCTCATGACGGACGTTTGCCAGCACTTGTATGAAGGCTTCCAGGACGGTCAGTTCTTCCGTTCTCTGATTGAGCGTGTCGGTCAGCATCCGGTACGGGATCTTGAGGTATCGGCAGAAATAGTCGTCCGAAAGGGTTAATAGAGCGATCTCTGAGTTGATTTTCTGATTCATAATGGTATGATGTGAACAGTTTGCGAACAGTTTAGATTCATTCAATAAATTAATTTTCAGTTACTTGAGGCAAGGGAATCTGGCAAAGTGCACCTAATGTGCACACTATAGTATATATATTAAATTCATTATCTTCTCTTCGTTCAGATAATTGGTTTTTATATAACGCGCGCTCGAAAGAAAAACCGGGAAAAACCCCGATGAACATCCCTACCAGAATTCAAGCCTCCTTGTCCTGAAAAAGCGGAATATCTCATGCCGGAAAATCCAGTACTGGAGTTCCAAAATCTTCACGTGAGAGTTGATGAACTCTTACGTAAGACTTCTGCAATTCTCACGTGAGAATTTTCGAGCCAAAGACCCGGTTCTCCCAGGCGATCGATGATGATTTTCTGCTGCTTGGGGCTGATGGTTTTGTTCCTGGGCTGGTAGTTTGTTTCCTGGATCAGCTTTTCAAGCAAGACGGGATCGTTGTTGATGGTGTTCATCAATGCTCTTCTGGCACTGTCCTTGCTCACATGGGGATTGTAACAAGTGCCAAAATCGCATTTTAGGATACTTCTGCCAATTTTTGGCTCTGGGTAATTTTTCATGTTCTATTATTTAAATTTGATTTAACGGTTACAAAAATATCAAAATAATTACACTATCAAAACATGATGCTTCACATAAGTACGCTTTTTGGTGAATTTATGGTCATTTTGTAAAAGTTCATTTCATTGATTTTCATTGATATACAAAACGCAAACGGAAAGAAACGGAAATAATAGGATATAATGAATGTAGTATTAACTATCTATGATTATATGGGGTATATTTGCAAAATAAATCATATTCGGTCGGTATGGTTTTAAAAAAGTAAATAAAATGTTTAATCTTAAAAATTGAATTATGGCAGTTAAGTATTCCGTCGTACAACAGAAATACGACATCACGGGTCAAAACATCCTGAAGTTCTTCGCCAAAGCTCAATCATCGGGCCAAACCGACTTCACCTCCATTTGCGAAACCATCTCCGACCGCGGCACCGTCACCAAAGGCGACGTGATGGCCTCCATCGATGGTTGCATCTTCGCCATGAAAACCGCCCTGAAAGAAGGCCGCATCGTTCGCCTGGGCGAATTCGGCAGCTTCCAGGTTGGTGTGTCCAGCGAAGGCACCATGACCGAAAAAGAGTTTTCCTCCTCCAAGATCAAAAAGGCGCGCATCCTGTTCCGTCCAGGCGTCGAGCTCACCAAGATGCTCAACAACCTGACCTACCAGAAAGCGATTGCAGGGGTCATTGACACAACGGTTCCCCCTGAACCAACGGAACCAACGGATCCCACTGGCACCGGTACTGGCGCCTGAACCTGACGACAGAGGCCGGGTCAAACCGGCCTCTGTTTAAATTACCGGAGTGTCCGTTTGCGTACCTATCGATTACTGCGCATTTCTTCAAGAATCCAATCATTTCCCTATCTATCAGGCAGCGGACAGTCATTTTAAATTAACCTCTAAACCAACCCATTCTATGCAAAATATCAAAACCTTCCTAGCCGTCAGCCTCGCCTCGATGCTGGCCTATTTCGAACCCATTGGTGACATCCTGACCTCCATCACCGTCCTCTTCCTGCTGAACTTCGTGTTCGGCCTACTGGCAGGCCTTTTGGCCCACCGCGAAACCTTCAACTTCCGCAAAGCATTCGTCTGCATTTCAGAAGCCTCGGTCTATCTATTGCTGCTCGCTTCCACCTTTTTCATTGGCGACCACCTCGGCCTCCGCTCCGGTGCCTTGCAAGCCGTTTCGACCGTAACCTACACCCTGCTTTATTTTTATTCCGTGAACATTTTCAAGAACTTGAAAGTGCTCCTGCCAAATAGCAAGACGATCGCCTTCCTGCATTACCTGATCAGTATCGAGATTCTGCACAAGATTCCCAGCCTCAACCAATACCTGAAGCAACAATGAGAATCCTCATCGACAACGGACACGGCCTGGAAACGCCTGGCAAGCGCTCCCCGGAATGGCCCACCATCGGCCAGCTTATGGAATGGCAGTATACCCGCGACTTGGCTATTCGGTTGGAAACCGCCCTTCAAAGAGAACAGATTCCAGTGCAACGCATCGTACCCGAGAGCCGGGACGTCGCCCTTTGGGAGCGGGTTCAGCGGATAAACCTTATCGCCAAAAGGCACGGCACAGCCAACTGCCTACTCGTTTCCCTGCACGTGAACGCCTCGTCGCGAGGCTTGGCGCGCGGCTGGGAGATCCACACCAGCTTGAAGCACACCCTTTCCGACGAGTATGCTACTATATTCTGGGAAGAAGCCAAGAAACGGTTGAAAGGCAAAACCAAGATGCGTCAAGACCTCTCGGACGGTGAGCCCGACTGGGACAGCAACTTCGCCCTCCTGCGCGACACCCTCTGCCCCGCCGTATTGACCGAAAACCTCTTCATGGACCAACCCGACGACTGCCGTTTCCTGCTCTCCGATGAAGGACGGGAAGCCCTTGTGGACCTCCACCTGAGCGCCATTAAACGCATCGTCAAACTAAGCAAAGAAAACCAGCAGCCATGAACCTCAAATCCATCCCCACTCGAATAATCCATAAACTTAAAAAATGGTTCAAAAGAAAAGGCTACAACAACCTCGTTCCCGAATCACAGGCCTTGGTCCATCTGGCCGTCCACCTGGTGCAGGTCGTCAAGACAATCACCATCGACACCTTCCTGGACGATGTGGTAGCAGCTTTGCTTTGCAAGCTTTTGCCGAACTTCGCAACGACCATCCGCAGGTTCAAGCTCCAGCTGGAGCAGCATATTCCCCAATGGCTCCTTCAACTCCAAATTGCCGACGAGGTTCTCGACGCATGGAACACCCGGACGCAAACGGCGTTGGACATCACCGCCACCACCGCCGCCGAAGAAGAGAACAAGCTCCTGCTGGCCGTCATCAAAACCCTGAACGTTTCCGACCAACGCCACGAAGCCTACGCTGAACTCGCCACCCGCTGCCTATACTACTTGAACGGCGGTGCCAACGGCAAGCTCGACTGGCAAGACTGTTGCGATTTGGTTGAGGAATATTATACGAACTTCGTAAAAGGGAAAGTCACATAGAACTCAGTTTTATCCCATACTCAAAAAGGGCCTCGAGCTAACGCCGAGGCCCTAATTTGTTTTACCGATTTTTGTATTGGACTGCCGATGGTGATATGTTTTACCGAAGGATTAAAGGAGGGGGTCTTGCAAAAGGTTAATACCCCTTTTACTATCGCCCTAACAGTAGCTTCATTTTTTCGTGGCGTCGAGCCACTTAAAATGAGTACAATCTGATCCTTCGGCGATCCATCAGGGGGTCACTGAATTCCGCTTTGGTTAATTGAAAGCAAAACTGCGGAGGGAACCTTTGAATGTTTCTCTTAACTTGCTCATTGATTCTTTTTGTTTGAACAGAATATAATTCGGCTAAGTCACGATCTATCATCACCTGCACACTACGTATGGTGAAAATTTGATGTTCGATTTCAGGATAGGCTATCGTTCCTTCATTATGTGTAAGCTTTTATTTTTCAAAGTCAATATTAACCGGTTTATCAGGGATTAAGTACTCTTTTGTTGTCGTCATTTTTAGTTTGTCTACGACTTCAAAAGATATATCATCAAACCATACTTTACCTGTTCCACTAAGTAAAAAACCATAATTTAATGTCCCGCTCTCTTCCGGTACATCTAAAATAATTTCACATTTCGTCCAGCCATTATTACCTTTTATTGGTCTGTCTTGCATATTATCAAAACTTAACGATTCTTTAGTCAATTTTGAATCAACACGCAACCACATTCCAGCCCAATCAGAAACATTCTCAGATTTAATATATGCTGTCATTTTAATCCTTTTTCCCAAATAGTTTTGAGCATTACATGTCTGCATAACTGTTCCAAATCCATCAATCTTTTTTTCAGATGATTCTATAAATGCACTACTTCCTCCAGACTTGTATGTTGTTTTATCAAGTCCAACATTATAGCTATTAGGTTTATTCCCAGCTATAAACCAACCATCAATTTTTTGTGCATTACTTTTATTATTAATAAGAAATAGTCCTGCAAAAACAAATATCATTGTTAAGGAAATAATTGATATTTTTTTCATTGTGTTTGTTTTTAAGTTAAATAATTCCAAAACATATTTATATAATTGCTCGAGCCAAACTTTAATCCTAAATACAGATTTATCTATTTTATTAGGAACTTCCTCAAATGAATTATAAATATCATATTCCAAATAGGAAAAAATTAATTTAACCGTGTAGCTTCTCGGTGTAACTTCTGCTAATTCAATCCGCTGAATTGTCCTTAAACTTAAATTGCACTTTTCAGCAAGTTCGCCTTGTGTTAATCCTTTTGCAAGTCGGAGCTCTAAGATTTTTTTTCCTAAATCTGGTTTCATAATTCATTTAATTCGATGCAAGAATAATAATAACTTAAAGATCTTACAAAAATTCAAGCTGTATTTGTTGCGTCATTCATGTGGCATTCTACTAATAGTTTAGTAATCACCTATTTTAAAATCTAAATATAATACAGAAATCAATGAAAAAATGTGTCGCGGAGTTTTTTTAAGGTTACACATAACAAGTGTGCAGACCGCGGACGCCGATAGGCGGCTGAGGTTTAGCACGGTGTTATGGGCATGGTTTTAGTTTATAATCAAATAATTATGGTTTTCAAAGTTGGTCAAATTAAACTATTAATTTATTTTTTTTAGCTATCTAATAGGAACAGTTATCACTTTAAAAACTCCTTCGGTGTCGTTTATCCAGTTCGAAATCCATGCTTCACAATTATTCGATGAGATACAATTTGGATCGTATACATTAAATCCAACATATAAATCTCGCCAGTAATCGGAGCCTAATTGTATGGCACATTTACCTACAACCTTTAGTTTTATTTCTGCATAATACTTAGCTCCGGGTTTTATCAGAACCCTTGGTAGCCACCAATGTATTATGTTATCTGGTGTTTGACTGACATCAATCACTAAAAAACCATTATTAGCAACCATATTTGTAGCTTGAGTATGGTAATCTTTTGCAGCTGGGTCAAACCATTTTGGGTATCTCACATAAAGACCAGCTTCATTAGTTGAATATGCTTTATTCGAATAATTATATTCTTCAGTATTTAATGTGGTTCTTGAAGTATCAATTTCTTCAATTGTCTTCATATAATCAATTGTAACCAAAGCTTTTTCAGTTTGGGATTGCCCTCCTTTCAATGTTGCAGCCTGTGCCCAAATTACAATTGCACCAAAACCAGAAGGGGGACTTTCCTGCCTTATGGATTGAGATGCAAAGATTGCTCCTTGTCTTATACTGAAAAAAGTTTACACATTATAAACCAAAAAATGTAAACTTAGAAAGTATGATTAGTGAAATGCAATTACCTTACCATGGTAGCGTCCATCTAAAAGATGAAGCAAAACTGGCCATTATTCGTGATTATTTGGAAAAAAGCTTGAGTGCTGAAGAGGTGGTGTTAAAATACCGCCTTAACAACAAGTATTTGTTCTATCAATGGGTCGGTCAATACGTTGGAAACTCGTTATCTTTGCTC